>OLWR01000118.1_pt1 | contig 51953 bp, 32 predicted proteins | sample 1673531 | NCBI WGS metagenome assembly OLWR01 (sample SAMEA103958114, study PRJEB25191) | human gut metagenome | reverse complement strand
GCCTCGTGCGACGCGCCGACCTGCCCGAGGGTGTGCTCGAGGCGCATGCCGGCGCCTGGGACGGCTGGGAGGTGCACGACGCGCGCGCCGGCCTCGTGGGCACGGTGGCGGGCATCCAGGAGCTGCCGGGTCAGGATCTGCTGGAAGTCGTCCCAGCGGCCGGGGGCCGGACGGTGCTCGTGCCGCTCGTCGACGCGCTCGTGGCCGGCGTGGACGAGGACGCGCGGCGCATCGACGTCGACCTGCCCGACGGCCTGCTCGAGCTGTAGCAGCAGCGCCGCCGTACCGCCTACCGATTGGACTTCCCGTGATTATCGAGACGCTTTCGACGTTCCCTTCCATGTACGACTCCGTCATGGGCGCGTCCATGATGCGCATCGCCCAGGAGAAGGGCATCATCTCGTTCAAGGCGCACGACCTGCGCGACTGGACGCACGACCGGCACCGCACGACCGACGACGACCCTTACGGCGGCGGCGACGGCCTTGTCATGAAGTGCGAGCCCCTGTTCGAGGCTTACGACGACTTGACCTGCGGAGCCGGCGCTGACGGCGAGGCCTTGCCGTGCCCCTGCACCATCTTCCTGGCCCCGCACGGCCGGCCCTTCGACGACGCGCTGGCCTGCGAGCTGGCGCGCGAGGAGCGCCTTCTGTTCGTGTGCGGCCACTACGAGGGCATCGACGAGCGCGTTTACACCCTGGCCGACCACGTCATCTCGCTGGGGGACTACGTGCTCACCTCCGGCGAGCTGGCCTCCATGGTGGTCATCGATGCCGCGGTGCGCAAGCTGCCCGGCGTGCTGGGGGCGGCCGAAGGCCCCGTGGACGAGTCCTTCACCAGCGGCCTTCTGGAATATCCCCAGTACACACGCCCCGCCGACTTTCGCGGCATGGCGGTGCCCGAGGTGCTCACGAGCGGCAACCACGCCGCCATCGCGCGTTGGCGCCGCGAGCAGTCCCTCGCCCGCACGGCCGCCGCCCGCCCCGACCTCATTGCCGCCGCCGAGGCCGCGGGCCGCCTTACCCCCGCTGACCAGAAATTTTTGAAGTTGTTGGAACCAGCGTCAACGGGCGCGGTCGAAGGGGTATCATAGCGTTTCCGACAATTGTGAGCGCAGACGTGGAAGGGGCATCCCGAAGATGTACGACAACGGCTATGGGATCGACCCCTATGGCTACCAGCCGCCTCTTCACAAAGAGATTTCCAAAGGTGTGGCCCACGGCTTTCTGCGCACGGTGCTCTCCGTGCTCGTGCTCGTGGTTCTCGTGGTGCTGCTCTCCTGGGGGCTGCGCACCTTCGTCTTCCAAGCCTACGAAATCCCCTCCGGCTCCATGGAGGAGACCATCATGCCCGGCGACATGGTCTTCTCCGAGAAGATCACCTACTACGGCAGCGACCCGGCGCCCGGCGACATCGTCACCTTCCAAGACCCCGATCCGGAGCAGGGCGGCCGCATCCTCATCAAGCGCGTCATCGCCGTGGGCGGCCAGACCGTCGATCTGCGCGACGGCCGCGTCTATGTAGATGGCGTGCTGCAGGACGAGCCCTACACCCGCGGCGAGCCGTCCTACCCGCTGACGCCCTACTACGGGCTTACCATCGACTACCCCTACACGGTGCCCGAAGGCGGCCTGTGGGTCATGGGGGACAACCGCACCAATTCCCAGGATTCCCGTTACTTCGGCGCCATCAAGGAGTCGAGCGTCACGGGCAAGGCGATATTCATCTACTGGCCGCTGACCGACGTCGGCCCGCTGTAATTCGAGCAAAGGAGACCCATGGCACCAGACACTGCCGAGAAGGTCGGGAAGGCGACGCCCCCCACCTTCCAAGACGTCATCATGAACCTGCAGCGCTACTGGGCGAGCACCGGTTGCGTGGTGCTGCAGCCCTACGACAACGAGGTGGGTGCCGGCACGAACGCCCCGGCCACCACGCTGCGCTCGCTGGGGCCCGACACCTGGCGCACCTGCTACGTGCAGGGCTGCCGCCGTCCCACCGACGGCCGCTACGGCGAGAACCCCAACCGCGGGCAGTTCTACTACCAGTTCCAGGTGCTCATCAAGCCCTCGCCGGACAACATCCAGGATCTGTACCTGGGAAGCCTCGAGGCCATCGGCATCGATATCTCGGCCCATGACGTGCGCTTCGTGGAAGACGACTGGGAGAGCCCGACGCTGGGCGCCTGGGGCCTGGGCTGGGAGATCTGGATCGACGGCATGGAAGTGACCCAGTTCACCTACTTCCAGCAGGTGGGCGGCTTCGAGTGCGACCCGGTGCCCGTGGAGATCGCCTACGGCCTGGAGCGCCTCACCATGTTCGTCCAGGGCGTCGACAACATGTACGACATCGTGTGGGCCCGCGGCGACGACGGCGTGGTGTTCACCTACGGCGACGTGTACCTGGAGAACGAGCGCGAGTACTCCGCGTTCAACTTCGAGGTGGCCGACACCGAGTTCCTCTTCCAGGAGTTCGCCGATCGCGAGGTGGAGTGCCTGCGCACCCTGAAGGCGTCGCTCCCGCTGCCGGCCTACGACTCGGTGCTGAAGTGCTGCCACGCCTTCAACCTGCTCGACGCCCGCGGCGTCATCTCCGCCACCGAGCGCATGGCCTACATCCTGCGCGTGCGCACGCTCGCCAAAGCTTGCTGCGCGTCCTACATGAAGAACGTCGTGGGAATGGACGTGGACACCTCCGATTTGGACGCCCTGCTCGCCGACGTGCCCGACCCGCTGGCGAAGCCGGCTGTCGAGGAAGCCGCCGACGTCGTGCCGGCGTGCCCCGAGCCCGCCTCCGGCGGCGGGTGCCCCGGCGCCGCGGCCGCTGCGGGCGATCGCTCCGAGCGCGCCTTCGAGTTCGTGACCATCGCCGAGGACGCCGTCTCCGCCCCGTCCGAGTCGTCCGATCCGTCCGAGAAGGAGGCCTAGAAGATGTCCGATACCGCAACCCTCGCCTTCGAGATCGGCACCGAGGAGATCCCCGCCTTCGATTTGAAGCGCGCCACCGAGCAGCTGGCCGAGCTCGTGCCCGCGGCTCTGGATGCCGTGCGCATCCCCCATGGAGAGGTGGCCATCTACACGAGCCCGCGCCGCCTCATCGCCATCGTGACCGACGTGGCCGCCCGAACCGAGGCTTTGGAAGAGGTCTTCCGCGGGCCCGCCGCCAAGATCGCCTTCGACGAGGCGGGCAACCCCACCAAGGCCGCCATCGGCTTCGCCCGCGGCAAGGGGCTCGACGTGGACGCGCTCGAGCGCCGCGACGAGAACGGCACCGAGTACGTCTACGCCGTGCGCCAGGTTCCCTCCCAGGATGTGGCGGCCCTGCTGCCCGAGGTGCTGCGCGGCGTCATCGACGGCATCTCCTGGCCGAAGTCCTGCCGCTGGGGCACCACGACCGAGATGTTCTCGCGCCCGGTGCGCTGGCTGGTGGCGCTTCTGGGCGATACGGTGATTCCCGTGGAGTACGCGGGGCTCGTGGCCGATCGCGAGACGCGCGGCCATCGCTTCCTGGCCCCCGGCCCGCACACCGTGGCCTCGGCCGACGACCTCGTGTCCGTGGTGGAGGGCGCCTTCGTCGTGCCCACCCAAGAGGCCCGCGAGGCGGTCATCCGCAAGGGCGTGGCGGCCATCGAGGCGGCCACCGGCTTCACCGCCGATCTGCCGGCCAAGACGCTCACCGAGGTCATCAACCTCTCCGAGTACCCCACCCCCATGGTGGGCACCTTCGACGAGGAGTTCCTGAAGGTTCCCGAGGAGATCATCGTCGACGCCATGCTCATGCACCAGCGCTACTTCCCGCTGTACGACGCCGATGGCAAACTCACCAACAAGTTCATCATCGTCTCCAACGGCGACCCGGCCCACGAGGACACCATCGTCGACGGCAACGAGCGCGTGGTGGCCGCCCGCCTCTACGACGCGAAGTTCTTCTACGACGAGGATCTGAAGATGCCGCTGGATGCCTACGTCGATCGCCTCGATGAAGTGGTCTTCCAAGAGGCGCTGGGCACCATGCGCGACAAGACCGCTCGCGTGGTGAAGCTGTCGGCCCGCATCACGTCGGCCGCCGGCATTGAGGCCGCCGAGATGCGCGATATCGCGCGATCGGCCTACCTGGCCAAGGCCGACCTGGTGACGAGCGCCGTCATCGAGTTCACGAGCGTCCAGGGCATCATGGGCAGCTACTACGCCACCGCCGCCGGCGAGGCGCCTCGCGTGGCCCGCGCCATCGCCGAGCACTATCGCCCGCGCTTCTCCGGCGACGCCATCCCCACCGACATCATCGGCCAGGTGGTGGCGCTCTCCGACAAGATCGACACCATCTGCGGCCTGTTCGCCGTGGGTCAGGCGCCCACCGGCTCCTCCGATCCCTTCGCCCTGCGCCGCGCCGCCCTGGGCGTGCTGGCCATCCTGGAGGAGACGGGCCTGCCGATCAGCCTGGTGGAGACCATCGACGGCTCGCTCATCATCTACCGCGAGGCCGGGCTTCAGTTCGACAACGCCGAGGTGCGCCGCGAGATCATCGACTTCTTCATCACTCGCGAGAAGGTGGCCCTGCGCGATGTCGGCGTGAAGGCCGACACCATCGACGCCGTGCTCGCCTGCGGCATCGAGGAGCCGATCGTGCTCGCTCGCCGCGCCCGCGCCCTGGAGGCCGCCCGCACCGAGAACCCGCAGGTCTTCGACGACTTGGCCACCGCTTTTGCCCGCGCGAACAACCTGCGCGAGATCGGTCTGGGCACCGGCTACAAGAAGGCCGAGCTCACCGAGGTGGAAACGGCGCTCGCCGAGGCCGTGGCCACCGCCGAGGGCAACGTGGCCGCCGCTCTCGCCGACGACCGCTACGCCGACGCGCTTGTGGCCCTGGCGGCCCTGCGCGCGCCGGTGGACGAGTTCTTCGACACCACCATGGTCATGGACGAGGATCCGGAGGTTCGCGCGAACCGCCTGAAGCTCTTGAACCGCTTCGCCAACGTCTTCGCCCACGTGGCCGACTTCTCCCAGATGGCGAAGAAATAATGCATAACAAGACGCCGGCTGAGCGCGCGGCTCGCGTGCCCACCATCCACATCATCTCCGATTCCATCGGCGAGACGGCCCAGGTGGTGGCGCGCGCCGCCGCGGCCCAGTTCGGCGTCACGAGCCCGCATCTGGAGATCTTCTCGAAGGTGAAGAGCTTCGAGGAGGTGCGCGGATACCTGCTGGAACATGCGCGGCACCACGAGGAGGTGCTCGGCGACGACCGCATGCTCGTCATGTACACGCTGGTCAACGCCGACATTCGCGAACCGTTGCAGGGCTTTTTGGCCGAGCATCCCAACATTGTGGCCGTCGACGTGCTCACCGCCGCCGTTGCCGCCGTCTCCGAGATGAGCGGCATGGAGCCGGTGGGCAAGCCCGGTATGCTGCGCGTGGTGGATCACAACTACTTCAAGCGCATCGGCGCCCTGGAGTTCACCATCGCCCACGACGACGGCCAGAATCCCGAGGACCTCACGAAGGCCGACATCGTGCTTTTGGGGGTCTCGCGCTCCTCGAAGACGCCGCTTTCCATCTACCTGGCCCAACAGGGGCTGCGCGTCGCCAATGTGCCGCTGGATCCTACCACCGAGCCGCCCTCGCAAATCTACGATGTCGATCGCACGCGCCTGTTCGGCCTCATGATCACGCCGGAGGTGCTGCTGGACATCCGGCGCAAGCGCATCAAGAAGGCGGCGGGGAAGGCCGGCGGCGGCCAGTTCGCCATGCTCGCGAAGAACTACGCCGATCCGGAGTACATCTACCGCGACCTGGAGGCCAGTCGCGCCCTCATGCGCCGGCTCGGCTGCATCGTCGTGCACACCGAGGGCCGCGCCGTCGAGGAGACCGCCCAGGAAATCCTCCGCTACTACGAGCGCAGCCACCCCTCCAATACCGACATCATCGACTAGCCCCCGCTACGCCGCCTTGCCCGCGCCCGCGCCCCGCCTTGCTCGACTTTGTTCCCAATGCTGGTCAAAAAAGTGGCGGAAACTGCTTTTGCGGAGGCTTTGAGGGCAGGTTCTGGCCAAAAAGGAGCCGCTGGCTGCATCAGCTTCACGCTGGGCTCAATCGGAGTACTAACTGCGCGCTCCTGAACAGGGAAAACTTTAGTCTGCTATAGAGCTCTTTTCGGAAAAACAAATTAGTGGGCAAAATAAGGGCGATAGCTGCCAGCTAGCGTGGCATTTTTGGCCAAAAGAATTCATGAGGCGCGCCAGAGGATCCTGATTTGTCGGTCGCGCTCTGCTGCATGTGTTGCCGGGCACGCTCCTCTTGTGTCTCGTCGAGCCCTGCGCGCCTTGCTGCTCGCGCCCCGCCGCAAGCTTCGTCGAGCGCACCCCGCTGCGGATCCAGATATCTTTCAGAGCAATTGCGTGGAATGCCGTGAATGTGCGGATCTTGTGCAGTGGGTGCTCGCCGAAGAAGAGCAACGAGAAATTTGTTCCTGAAGTATTTTGCGTTTTGGGAACGGCACGACGATCGGCTTGCGTGGTTGTTGATAACTCCCCTCATGTGACCTCGTGCTTTGAAAACTTCAACGCAATGTCTCGTTTCATTCCCGATGGAGTCCCGACTGGCGCCGGGGATGACGGCAAAATGCACCCCTAATCAATTGCCTGCTTCTGGCATAGAGTACGCGGAACACTTTCCTCTCGCCCGTTGCGTCGGATCGCTCAAGCTGCGCGCTGCGGAGGCGAAACGAAGCGAGAGGCGGTTGTTCAAACGATCGGAAGGGGAGGTTCATGCGCGTTGCTCTCTACGGCGAGTCGGCATTCGCCTACTATCTCGTTGCGGGCGATGCGCCTTCTGCGGTGGCGCCCCCCAGCGTCCTTGATAAATCCTGCTACCCTACGCAGGCTACCCTGGACTATGTGCGTGAGCGAATGCCTTACCTTACGCGCCCCGTGCATTGCTTGGTTCCTAAGTGGGAGCGCTGCACCCTCGATGATGTGCATCTGCATGGCTCGTCGTATCCCTATCGATCGGGATCCTTTTTGCGCATCGATCATGGCGTTATTGTTTCGTGTCCCGAATTATGCTTTCTTCAGCTGGCCCAGAGCCTCGATCTTCTCCCGCTGATTCAAGCGGGATGCTTTCTGTGCGGGACTTTCGGCCTCGATCCCTCGGTGCCGTCGGGGCTTATGGGACGAACCCCGTTGACAAGCCCTCGACGCATCGGCGCCTATCTCGAGCGATGCCCAGGTCACGATGGCCTTGCACGTGCACGGGAGGCTCTGCGGTTTGTCTGTGCCGAGGCAGCATCGCCGCCTGAAGTGTTCATGCGACTTGTGCTCGGACTCCCAGCACGGTTGGGCGGTTTCGGATTGAGCGGGTCGGTGATGAACAGGCGCATTAAGCCGTCGAAGCGGGCAAAAGCGCTTGCTGGACGGGAGAGCTTGGTTCCAGACCTGTATTTGCCGGACTGCAAGCTCGACATTGAATTCGATTCGAATGCCGAGCATCTTACGGCGCGCCAGGCGACGCTTGACGCGACAAAGCGCATGGCGCTGGAAAGTGACGGCCTGAAGGTAATCACCGTTACAACTTCGCAGTTGGCCAGCGCTTCGGCTATGCGCCACGTCGCCCAGGAGGCGCACGCAAGACGAGGCACGCGATTACGCTTGCGCTGCAAGAACTTCGCATTAAGGCAAAAACGACTCTATCAGCTGAGATGGTCCATGGACGATTATCTCGACGAGGGGTGGGTTGCGGCGCAGCGGTCTTGCTGTCGGTCAAGCGCGCTGCACGCAGAGGTGTTTTAGCGGGGGTGCCCAGCCACGGGCTCTGATCGCTAGCGTTGCTCGGGCACTTTCTGGACAAAAAGGCATTGCGAACTGACAGTTAAGACGGGAAAATTGACCACTGTCTTCAGCTGGGAAAAGAAGGGTTATCAAAAGGCCAGGTCACGGGCTTGTGGTAGAGGACGGAGATGCGATTTGCGCGACGCTTTTGCAGCTGAGGAATGCTTTTTGGCCAAAACCCACGAAGATGGCTTGCCAAAATGCAGTCAGCGCCACTTTTTTGGCCCGTGATGCAGTTAACGCCGATTTTCTGGCCGTGGAGGGCTTGCATCGAAATGCGGCTGTATGCCACTGTGTCTATTTCCTAGACTGTCCAGACTGTCGTGTGCCGCCGTGCTCGTTGTCCAGAGTGTTTTTCCTGCTGCGTTTCTTGAGCGCCATCGTCTCGGGCGAATGATGCACCATCGGCAGATGAGCGGGGAGAGTTGGGGGTTGCAAACGACCGCTTGTGAGATTTTGGGGTACTGCGGCCTGATGGGGGAGGGGAATCGCGAAATAGGCGAGATTATCCCTTATAATTGAAGCCAACTTGTTTCGTTTCGGTGTTCAGGCAACAGGGATGCCCGCGATTCGGGGATGTCCGCGATGTTCGGGATATCCACGATGCTCGGGGATGCCCGCGATGTGCCTGCGGCTAAGCTCGGAACGAAGCGGGGCGCCTTGTCCGGCTCGGCTGGCATGGCGGGAAAGGCAACCGCGCCAATGCGCGCGCACGCCGCCACTTGCGCTCGACGCGCCCGAGAGGGCGGCGGGGCGGTAGCGGATGCAGCGGGTGTAAAAGCGCGGGTAAGGCAATCGCGGCGCGCACAAGGGGCGTCGCTTAAGCTTTAAGGAGAAGTAAGGTGACAGAAGCAGTGAAGCGCGTCTACGCCTTCGGCAAGGACGCCAACGGGAACAATGTGACCGAGGGCAACACCGAGATGAAGTGGGTGCTCGGCGGCAAGGGCGCGAACCTCGCCGAGATGGCCAACATCGGGCTGCCGGTGCCTCCCGGATTCACCATCACGTGCCAAACCTGCATGGAGTACGCCAACGCCGGCAACGTGTGGCCGGAAGGCGCGCTCGACACCATCGCCGAGTACCGCGCCGACCTGGAGGAGCGCATGGGCAAGCGCCTCGGCGACGCCGAGGATCCGCTGCTCGTGTCCGTTCGCTCCGGCGCCCCCTTCTCCATGCCCGGCATGATGGACACCGTGCTGAACCTCGGCCTTAACGACGAGTCCATCAACGGCCTCATCAAGCAGACCGACAACCCGCGCTTCGCTTGGGACTCCTATCGCCGCTTCATCCAGATGTTCTCCAACGTCGTGATGGGCCTCGACGGCGATCTGTTCGAGAACGCCATCGTCGCCATGAAGAACGACCGCGGCGTCGCTTCCGACACCGATTTGACTGCCGAGGACCTGCAGGAGCTCGTCGACGAGTTCAAGGCCATCTTCGCCGAGAACGTCGACGGCGAGGCCTATCCGTCGCTCGTGGTGGACGGGGAAGTGGCCTTCCCGCAGGATCCCATGGTGCAGCTGCAGCTGGCCATCGAGGCCGTCTTCGGCTCTTGGAACAATCCGCGCGCGGTTCTCTACCGCCAGAAGGAGAAGATCGCCGACGATCTGGGCACCGCCGTCAACGTGCAGTCCATGGTGTTCGGCAACAAGGGTGACACCTCTGCCACGGGCGTGGCCTTCACCCGCAACCCCGCCAACGGCGAGCGCGAGTTCTACGGCGACTACCTGGTGAACGCCCAGGGCGAGGACGTCGTGGCCGGCATCCGCAACACGAGCCCCATCGCCGATCTGAAGACCGTCGAGGGTTTGGAAGAGGCCGGCGCCCAGCTCGAGGAGATCTTCGACGTGCTGGAGAACCACTTCCGCGATATGTGCGACATTGAGTTCACCATCGAGCAGGGCAAGCTGTGGATGCTGCAGACCCGCGCCGGTAAGCGCACCGCCGCGGCCGCTCTGCGCATCGCCATCGAGATGGAGAAGGAAGGCCTCATCACCAAGGAGGAGGCCATCATGCGCGTGGCCCCCGACCAGCTCGACCAGCTGCTGCACCCGCAGTTCGACAAGAACGCCACCTACGACGTGGTGGCCCGCGGCCTGAACGCGAGTCCGGGCGCCGCGGTGGGCGAGGCCGTCTTCTCCGCCGCCGACGCCGTGGCCGCCGCCGAGGCCGGCCGCAAGTGCGTGCTGGTGCGCTGGGAGACCAACCCCGACGACCTGGCCGGCATGATCGCCGCCGAGGGTATTCTCACCTCCCATGGCGGCAAGACGAGCCACGCGGCCGTCATCGCCCGCGGCATGGGCGCGCCGTGCGTGTGCGGCGTGGAGGCGCTGAAGATCGACGCCGCCAAGAAGGAGGCCGCCATCGCCGGCACCGACCTGGTCATCCGCGAGGGTGACATGATCTCCATCGACGGCACCACGGGCATCGTGGTCCTCGGCGCGGTGGAACTGGTCATGCCCGAGCTCACCGGCGATTTGGACACCATCCTGGAGTGGGCCGACGAGGTCCGCACCCTGGGCGTGCGCGCCAACGCCGACAATCCCGAGGACGCCCAGCTCTCCCGCGACTTCGGCGCCGAGGGCATCGGCCTGTGCCGCACCGAGCACATGTTCCTGGGCGACCGCAAGCAGATCATCCAGACGTTCATCCTGAACGACGACGAGCTCATCCGCGAGAAGGCCGTTGCCGACTTGTTCGAGGCCCAGGTGGGCGACTTCTACGGCATGTTCAAGGCCATGGACGGCCTGCCGGTGATCGTGCGCCTGCTCGACCCGCCGCTGCACGAGTTCTTGGAGAGCCCGCGCGAGCTGGCCGTGGAAATCGCGAAGATGGAAGCGACCGGCGCCGCTGCCGACGCCATCGCCGAGAAGCGCGACCTGCTGGAGAAGATCGACGGCTTCGCGGAGCAGAACCCGATGCTCGGCATGCGCGGCTGCCGTCTGGGCATCGTGTACCCGATCCTTCCCGAGATGCAGGTGCGCGCCATTGCCACGGCCTGCGCGAAGCTGCAGAAGGAAGGGTTCTCGCCGAAGCCCGAGATCATGATCCCGCTCGTGTCCGTGCTGCCCGAGCTCGCGAAGCTGCGCGGCGTGGCCGAGGCCGTCATCGCCGACGTGTCCGCTGACGAGGGCGTCGAACTTGACATTCCCGTCGGCACCATGATCGAGCTGCCGCGCGCGGCCGTCACCGCCAACGAGATCGCCACCGAGGCCGACTTCTTCTCCTTCGGCACCAACGACCTCACCCAGACCACCTTCGGCTTCAGCCGCGACGACGTGGAGGGCGAGTTCGTCCCGCAGTACCTCAACGAGCACCTGCTGCCGTACAACCCCTTCGCCACGATTGACGCCGGTGTGGCGAAGCTCGTGGAAATGGGTGTGGCGCTGGGGCATGAGGGCAACCCCGATCTCGTCTGCGGCGTCTGCGGCGAGCACGGCGGCGACCCGGAGAGCATCCACACGTTCAACCGCATCGGTCTGGACTACGTGAGCTGCTCGCCCTATCGCGTGCCGGTGGCCCGTCTGGCCGCTGCCCAGGCAGCCATCAAGCAGCGCTAGGCGTCTGCTGAACAAGCTTGAGTCCCGAGGGCCGCTCCGCACGACGGGGCGGTCCTCTTTTGCTTGACAGCGCGAACGAGGGCGCTATAATCGCAACTGAAATGGCAGGTGGACACCTTGGGTAGGACGGCCGCCTCTCATTGTCACATTACGTGAAGAGGGGCCGTTCCGCTGCTGGTGGGACGGCTCTTCTACTCTTTTCTTCGACTCAAAAGGTCTACCGTCAAGCGTATGAGCTCAATTACTATTAAGCAGAACGCGAATAGCTCTTGCAAAGAAACCATGGTAGCTCCTTCCGAAGAAGAGGCGACCACACCACCTGCCACGATTAATATAGCACAATAGTATCATGCACGAAAGTGCTAATATGAAAGATATGACATGAATCTTGATTTGGGGAACCTGCCGCGGACGATCTGGGTTGAGAAGAGCGAGGGAGGGCCCGTGGTGGGGTTCGTGGACCAGCGGCTTCTGCCAGATGATCTGGCTCTTGTGCGCACCGCGGACTGGCGCGAGGTCGTGGATGCCGTGAAGACGCTGGCCGTTCGCGGCGCGCCGGCTATCGGCGTGGCGGGGGCGGCGGCGGTGATGCTGGCCGCCTTCGAGTGCGCGGCGGACGAGAGCGCCGCCAACCTCGTGAGGCAAGGCGATCCGGAGGCAGGTGGCGGTTTCGGGAGGGAGGGCGCTCGTGCCGATTTCGACCGTCGCTTGGAAGAGGCTGCCCGCGTGATCACCGGGGCGCGGCCGACGGCGGTCAACTTGTCCTGGGGCGTGCGCAGGGCCGTGGAGGCGGCCCAGGAGGCCCGCAGCGCCGGCAAGACGGCCGCAGAGGCGGCCGAGGCGCTCTACGGGCTCGCAGGGGCCCTCATTGCCGAGGACGAGGCGGTGAACCGCCGTATCGGCGCCCATGGGGCCATGCTGCTGCGCGAGATTGCGGATAAACGGGACGGGAGGGGAGACGCCCCGGAGGCCTCCCATGGCATCGACGGCTCTTCGCGCGTGGCCGCACCTGTTCGGCGGCAGGGTCTCAACATCCTCACGCACTGCAACGCGGGCAGCTTGGCGACGGCTTTCTACGGCACGGCGCTCGGCGTTGTTTATGCGGCTGCGCAAGAAGGGCTTATCAACCGCGTCTATGCCGACGAGACGCGCCCGGTGAACCAGGGGGCGCGCCTGACGGCGTGGGAGTTGGCGCGCGCTGGGGTGCCGGTGACGCTGCAGTGCGACGATATGGCGGCGTCGCTTATGGCCGAGGGGAAGGTGGATGCCGTGATCGTCGGGGCCGACCGCATCGCCGCCAACGGGGATACGGCCAACAAGGTGGGCACCTTGGGGCTGGCGATCATGGCTCGTCATTTCCAAATTCCGTTTTATGTGGCTGCCCCAAGAAGCACCATCGATTGCATAACGAAGACAGGCGACGACATCTCCATTGAGGAGCGCGATTCGTCCGAGGTGCTCGCCGAACCCCTCTTCGGCGTTACGGTGCGCAACCCGGCTTTCGATGTGACGCCCTACGCCCTCGTCACGGCCATCATTACCGAAGATGGGATTTGGAAGCCCCTTGAACTCTAGAACCCTATAGACAACATAACATTATATGTAATAGTACGTCCCATAGAGAACGGCGCAGTGGGGCGAGGCCTCGTCGCGGCAGTAAGGGAAGGCTATGATCACACTGGCGGCCGCCTCTCAAAAGGGCGGCGTTGCGAAGGCGACGACCAACTTGGCCATCGGGGCGAAGCTGGTCGAAGACGGGGCGCGGGTGCTCTATATCGACCTCGACCCCCAGATGAACCTCTCCACCACGCTGAAGGCTCAGACAGGCGGCGTTCTGTCGTCGCTTGACGTGCTCACGGGCGAGGCGGGCGTGGCCGCTGCGGCGCAGACCATCGATGGCTACGATGCCGTGCCGGCCAGCCGCCTGAACGGGAAGGCCGACGACCTCATGCCCTCGGTGGGGAAGGACTACCGCTTGCGCAAGGCGCTGGAGGCCGTCTCCGATCGCTATGACTTCGCGATCCTCGACACGCCGCCGGCGCTCGACACGCTCACGGTGAACGCGCTCACGGCGGCCTCCTGGGTAGTCATACCCGCTCAGGCCGATGCCTATTCCCTGGACGGCGTCACCGATTTGGCGGCCACCATCCAGGCCATCCGCGAGTACACCAATCCCGATCTCAAGATAGCCGGCATCCTGCTGATGCGCTACAACCCGCGCACGCCCATATCGAAGATCATCCGTGAGGACGCCGAGGCGATGGCGGCCGAACTCGATACCAAGGTGTTCCGCGCCTGGATTCGCGAGGCCACCGTCATCAAGGAGTCCCAAGCGGTGAAACAGTCACTTTTCGCGTACGCCCCCTCGGCGAAGGTGGCCTACGACTACCGGTTCTTCATCGAGGAGCTGCTGGAGGACATCAATGGCTAAGAAGGATCTGCGCGCCCAGATGGATGCGGCGCGCGCGGCAGCCGCCTACATCGGCGCCGCCCAGGAGGATCTGGCGGCGCCCGAGAGGGGGATCTCCCCTTCGGGCAGCTCGGCGAGATCGTCCGAGAAGGACGGCGCGAAGGCGGCGCCGAGACGGTCGCGAACCCATGAGGTGAGAAGCGCCTCCCTTGATGTGACCCAGGCCGCCGCGATGCCCGATTTTTTCGCCGAGGACTATACGGAAGAGCCTCGGTGCGAGGCAATCCCATCGGTCTCCTACGGCATCGCCTCGGTGCTAGCGGCATCTGACGCGGCGGGGACGGCCGAGGCCGCCGATGCGGCGGGGATGGTCGAGGCCGCCGATACGGCGGGGATGGTCGAGGTCGCCGGTGCGGCGGGGACGGCCGAAATCGCCGGTGCGGCGGGGACAACTGAGACCGCCGATGCGGCGGCTGCTGCGGTGGAGGATGCGGACGCGCCTTCCCGGGCCGCCGGCGCGTCTAGGGCCGCTGCCCGTACGCGCAAGCCGCGCAAGAAAAGCGTTGAGGCCGAGCCGCCGGTCCAAGCCGGAGAGGGGACGAGCGGACGTATGACCGCTCAGGTGCGGGTGCCCATGACGGCCGAGCAGAGAGAACACGCCGACCTTTTGGCGTCGGTCATGAAGATCACGCGAGCCGAGGTTATGCGCCAGGCCCTTGACGAGTACTGGGAGAGCCACAAGTCCGACCTTCAGGCGGCAGTCGCGGCCTGCGAGGCGCTCACCAAAAGCTCATGAAGTAAAACCGCTCGCCCTCGATTGAAAAGAGGGGCGAATCGCTTCGTTTGCGCCAAGGTTGAAGCACCCGACCAACGGATTCGAATGCTGAGTCCGTTGGTCGGGTTTTTTGCACGGAAATCTCCTCGACGAAAAAATTTTTCCGAAGTTTCTCCTCTGTTACCTAGCAAGGGCCAGGACGTTGAGCTCGCCCAGTGGTTCTACCTTGAGGGCACGGGTACCGTGGCCGAGGTGACCGAGGGCGAAGGCGAGGCGAAGCGCACCTACAGCAAGGTGACTTTCACCGCTGCCAACGTTGTGAACAACAAGGGCACCGAGCTGCGTCCCGCCAAGACGTTCACCGGCGAGGAGTACTACGAGATCGAGCTGGTGCGCGACGACGCGAATGCGGTCGTGGGCGCCTGGATCAAGAACCCGGCCTTCGGCGACAAGGTCACCGAGACTGTGACCGACGAGGCCTCCGGCACCACGGCCACCGTGGTCACCGGGCATACCGGCTTCTACACCATGAAGACCGACGCCGATGGCGCCTTCGCCTTCAACGACGACAACACCGCCGGGCTTCTGCCCTACGTGCAGTTCGACACCAACGACAACCCGGTGGCGGCCGGCGATGCCGCGGCTACCGACGACACCCTGGCCATGGCGTCCTACCGCCTGCCCGAGCCGAACCTGCCCGAGGGCCACGTGCTCACGGTGTTCCACAACGGCGACAAGAGCTCCTCGCCGGTGTGGGCCACCAACGCCGACTCGGATGCCAAGCGCGACATCCACCGCTCGGCCATGGTGGACGGCTACGACACGGCCATCGTGACGAGCTACCCGCAGTTCGCCGCTACCGACAAGAACGGCGCCATCACCGGCGCCGATGGCAAGCCTGTGGAGCAGGACGACAAGGGCCTGGCCGAGAAGACTGGCTTCATCGTGACCGCCAACTCCTCCACGCCGGCCGCCAACACCCCCTACACCTTCTCTATGGAAGGCGTGGCCTACGACGTGGCCAACCAGGTGTTCAAGCGCGAGCACGTGAACACGGGTCTCTTCAAGGCGCCTACCTCCCAGATCACCGGCATCGTGTGGGACGACACCGAATCCGACGACAACACGGCTCCCGATGGCGTCCGCGCCGATGACGAGCAAGGGCTTGTCGGCGAAACGGTGCTTGCCACCCAGTGGCACTACGTGCCCAAGGGCGCCGCGGCCTTCGCCCAGATCAAGACCGGCGATGACGCTGGTCTCGTGGAATGGGTCGCCGCTGACGGCACCAAGTCCACCGACGATACGGCCAAGGCGTCTGCCGTGGGTGCCTGGGTGCAGAACATCGGCTTCGGTTCCGACTGGGTGACCACCAAGGCCACCATCGTCAAGGATCCGACCGACATCACCGACCAGGGCAAGGTCGTCTGCATCCCGGTTGTGAGCAACGGCGAGAACCGTGCCGATGCCCGCAACAAGATGGGCGTGGTGGCCGTGAAGACCTATGCGGCCGGAGGTGCCCAGAAGGTCGTGGCCGACGCGAAGGAGGCCGCCGGCTACAAGCTGGTGGACGTGGTCGACGGCGAGTACGTCTTCGACAACCTGCCCACGGCCGTGGTGGTGCTCGACGCCAACAGCGGCATCGACGAGTACTTCCTTGCCGCCTACCGCGTGGAGCTGGCGGCCCCCAAGAACTACCTGAAGAGCGGCTACGTGAAGGGCGAGCGGGACCCCTGGCACATCACCACGCCGCATCAACCCGTAAGCTTCGCCGACGCTGACGCGACCGCCAAAGGGCTCGCCGTCGACTCCGACGTGCCCGGCACCAAGGCGGGCGTGGCCGGCAACGCCGATGAGCTCGACATCACCGATGGCGCCATCAAGGCCCTGTACCAGAGCTGGCCCATCCAGCACCGCTACGCGGCAGACGGCTCGGTGCGCGCCAACGACGGCCAGGTCATCCTGGCCGAGGTGAACAACGGCAAGACTGATGGCATCCAGGCCAGCTTCGCCGACATCCCGGTATCCAACGCCATGGACACCGCCGATGCGGCCACCTACCAGTGGACGCATCCGGTAGTGACCGAGGTGGCCGGCGACGTGGGCGAGATCGCTCCGGCCTACCGCGCCATCGGCGGCTACGTGTGGAAGGACAACGACTACAAGGACGGCATCTACAACCTTATTCCCGGCACTTACGAGGATATGGTCAACACTGGCATGACCATCGAGCTGAAGAACCCCGAGAAGCAGCCGGTGCCCGATCGCCCGACGAGGCTGTACCTGCGCCAGTGGTACTACGATCCCGACCGCACCAACGGCGGCAACGCGAACCCCGAGGCGGACGCCCCGGCCGACCACTGGTTCCCGGTGCCCCAGGGCGCGTTCACGGAGTACGGCAACGATCGCGACTGGAGCCCGACCGAGGCGACCAAGGCGCCCTTCTACTACAAGACGGTGACCACCCGCAACAAGAGCGTTACCGGCAAGGAAGCGGACAGCTACTACCAGTTCGACGACCTGCCCGTGCGCGTGTTCATCGACGGCAAGGAGTACCTGGCCGGCTACACCGTGGCCATCCGCGGCAATGCCGACTTCAAGCCGGGTAACTACGAGGTGCAGACCTCCGACTACCCGGTGAAGAACAAACTTGCTGCCCCTAACTACCTGGTTGATCAGTGGAGCTCCAAGGGCAAGGCCAACGTGCGCGGCACCTCGCCGTTCGCCTACCGCTATGGCCCCGAGACCTTCCCGCTCGTCCGCAGCCAGAAGTTCAGCTCCAACGGCGACATCCATACCATGGACTCCGTCATCGTGCTGGCCGGCTCCACCACCGCCGATGCCAAGGGCGCCCGCACGGGCAGCACGCCGTATGTGGTGAACTCCGCCGAAAAGAACGGTGATGCGCCGCTGGCCTCCTTCGATCTGGCCTTCGGCAAGAACGAGACCCGCATGAACGGCGGCTACATCGTGCCGCCCTCCGCTCCCATTGAGGGCTACATCTGGGAGGATGCCAACTACGACGGCATCCGCCAGGAGGATGTCTACGATAAGGACGGCAACCTCGTCTCCGAGGGCGAGCGCGGCATCGGCGGCGTGCGCATCCGCCCGACCAAGTACTACCTGGACGACACGGACAAGACCGGCGGCCCGGACGGCACGTGGAAGCGCACCTACAGCCTCGACGAGGACGGCAACCGTGTGCTCGACCCGTACTATCCCTTCACCACCTCCTACGGCACCGACCCTGAGGAGGATCTGGAGCTGGGCCAGTACCGCACCGACCTTGTGCCCACGAGCTTCAAGAAGCCCGATGCCCAGAAGCTGGGCGAGGCGAGCGACCGCGAGTATCTGTGCGGCTACACCGTAGCCGTGGCCGACACCAACCCGGCCGACCTCTACCAGCAGGTGCCTAACGAGGCCATCGCCGGCTACACCCTGACCCGTCCGCACGTCGCGGGCGACCTGGACGACGTGGTGGCGGCGGGTGACGCCGAGGGCATGCGCACCGAGTCCGATGCCTTCCGCTACTACACCTCCGAGGGCTTGGACGCCCTCGACAGCACCACCAAGGCCTTTGGCCTGGTGAACCGCTTCATCGACATGCAGGACTCCGTGCCTGCGGCGGGCGATACCGACAAGAACGCGGCCTTCAAGAACCGCGTGCCGGCCGGCCGCGCCGACGGCATGGTCATCGTGGCCCACGAGGCGGTGGAAAGCTCCACCAACGACAAGACCCAGAAGAAGTACAAGGGCGTCACCTACGATACCAACGAGAACGTCCAGCGCCAGCAGGGCGGCGACGGCGGCTTCGTGAAGATCCCCGAGACCTCCATCACCGGTGTGGTGTGGGACGACTCCTACAGCGACCAGTGGGCCGCCAGCAACCCGGTGCTCGATCGCGCCGAGCGCGACCGCTCCTACGACGGCATCTACCAGCCCGCCTTCGAGAACGGCCTGCCCGGCCGCACCGTGGCGCTGACCCAGTGGCACTACGTGACCCACGACCTGTGGAAGAGCTTCGCCTTGCGCCACGCCCATCTGGTCTACAACCTGCTGACCAAGGAGGATCTTGAGAAGCTGGGCATCGACCAGGTTGAGCCCATCGAAGCTATGAAGACCATCGACCAGGCTACCGACGCGACGCTCGAGCTCGCCTGGCAGCTGCTGTACGACCGTGCTGAGCAGGGAGCCGCGAGCGATGTGTGCGCGGCGAGAGGCAACGAGGACGCCCTGGGATTCTGGGTGCGCACCCGCGCCTTCGGCGGCGACGTCACCTGGAAGAACAACGGCACCGCCGAGAATCCCGATTGGGAGCGCGTGGTCACCTACAACCCGACCAAGACCGAAACAGTGCGCGACGGTCAGGTCCAGTACGTCATCAACGGCGACGGCGACCGCACGGTGACCACCGGTCCTCTGGGCCTCGACTACCAGGGCAACGTGGTAGACGACCTGGATCCTGGCACCTACGCCTTCTATAACCTGCCCACCAGCTGGGTGGGCTGCGGCGACGAGGTTCACAAGGAGATCGAGCTCGCGCCGCGCTACGTCGGCAAGGAGGACGCCGCGGATGACGGCACCACGCTTCTGGGTGCCGACGAGGCTCGCGATTACCCGGCCGGCTTGGCCCCGATGTACGGTGACACCTACTCGCTGGCCAGCTACGAGGTGGAAGTGGACGGCCTGGCCCACGACGGCTCCGACGTCGAGGCCAACGGCACCAGCTGGATGCTCACCCGCTACCACGCCGGCAACGCCGATGAGGTGGAGTCCAACGTGGCCTCTACCGACCGCTTCGGCGTGGTGAACTTCGCAAAATACGAGGGCGACGGCAAGGCCGTGCGCCTGGGCCGCACCGTTACCGACCGCACCGTCATTGCGGCCGAGGGCGGCCTCGAGATCGCCGGCACGCGCACCTCGGTGGGCGATGTGGACGGAGAGGATCACGGCGGCCGCATCGTGGTGGCCAGCGAGGGCGTGGCCGAGGGAGAGAACAAGACGAAGCTGGAGAACGCGAGCGACTTTGCCCGCGTGAGCACCGAGCAGCTGGTTCGTCCAGACGCGCCGTTGTACGGCGTGGCGGCCTACGACTGGCTGACGGTCGACATGGAGACGGTTGTGGTGGATTCCGTTCCCGACGGCAACGGTGGCACTTGGGAGCACAAGGTGCCGCTGCCCAAGGTTGTCCAGGGTGGCGACATGGGCATGGTTCGCCCCGCCCTGCAGTCCATCTCCGGCGTGCTGTGGAACGATGCGAACAACAACGGCATCCAGGACGTGACCTTCGACGAGAACGGCAACGTCGTCGGAGAGGAAGAGATCCTCGACGGCTACGAGGTCACCCTCGAACGTTACTACTTCGACGGCGCGAACTGGGTGCCCGACACCACGCAGTGGGCCGCCGACAACACGGCGTCCGTCGCAGTGACCACGACCGACCGCGTGCTCATGGAGCGCGGCACCGAGAAGACGAAGCCCACCGAGCTCGGCGAGGACATCGACGGCGCGCTGACCGGCACGCCCGATCTGCACCGCTCGGGCACCTACCGCTTCGACAACCTCGAGACGGCGGGCCTGCGCAACGTGAACGGCACCGACACGTGGGTGGCCTACGGCTACAAGGTGCGCGTGAGCGACCCGCGCGTCACGGAAAACGAGCTTTTCCGCGCGAAGTACCAGGTGACGGGCGCCGGCTATCGTGAGAACTCCGATCTGACTGACGACAACAAGCTGGTGGAGCCCGACGAGTACATCATACTTCTGGAGACGGTGGCCGCCGACGGCACCACGCCCGACGGTTTGGCGTCCCATGAGTCGAACATCGTTTACGCGCCGGCGTCGAACAACGACGACCAGACGCCGAATCTGGTGCTCGACGAGAACGGCGATCCGGTGCTGGATGCCGACGGCAAGGTGCAGGTGAAGGACCCGATGACCGCCACTGTCGGCGGCAAGACGCTCGTGGCCTACGACCTCATGATGGGCGCGAGCCGCGACCACAACGACGGCGGCCTCATCGAGCCCCCGGCTTACGCCATCGATGGCTACGTCTGGGAGGACGCCGACTACGACGGCCTGTACAACTTCATGTGGACGCCAAGCACAACGACGAGGCCGGCACGGAGGGCCCCGACGGGCGCTGCGATGTCTGCGGCGGCCTCATCATCGAGGATCACCAGCTGTGGACCTACACCGATGCCGAGGGCGTCTACGACTTCGACAACCTACCGGGCTACGTGCTCGTGAGCAACGAGGTCGACTATCCGGCCGCCCCGGGCGAGGACATCGACAAGGTGTACCAGCCCTACGGCGTGGCCAACGCCAACGGCACGGCGCTCTCCACCTCCGATTTGGTGGCCCTGCAGAAGCGCCCCGTGTCGGTTGGCATGATCCGCCAGCTTGCGGCCTCCGAGATCGTCTCGCTGTCCGCCGATCAGATTGCGGCCATCAAGGCCGATGCCGATATGCTGGCCGCCTTCGAGGCGCGCCAGGCCGAGCTCAAGGACGCCGACCCGACCTTCACGTCGGCCACCCCGTACCTGACTGGCTACGCCATCAAGGTGGTGGACGACTCGGGCGAGTACGTGGCAAGCCGCTTCCACGTGGAGGGCGCCGGTACCGGCGACAACTCCGACCTCACCTCCTTCGAGTCCTCGCTGACCGACAACGTCAACGGCGAGAACGAGAAGGCCAACGAGGTGTACGCCGTCGTGGCCGAGAAGATCGCCGATGGCGCCGACCTCACCGGCGGCATCCTGTCGAGCGCGTACGCGGTCCGCTACTTGAAGACCAACTACGACCTGGCCAACCGCATGTACTACAAGCGCGCCTTCGACGCCGGCCTTACCAAGCAGCTGCCGGTGCTCATCGACGGCAACGTTTGGAACGACGTGAACTCCGACGGCCTCATGGATGAGGACGAGGAGCGCATCGAGGGCGCCGTCGTGCGGCTCGTGCGCTACTGGTACGACGAGACCGGCATCGGCTACTGGGAGCAGGCGCCCGGCCAGACCCCGGGCGGCGACGGCAGCTTCGAGAACTCCGGACTCACCCGCGATGAGTATGATGAGATCGTCGCCATGGCCGACCCGTTCAAGCCGGAGGGCGAAACCATGACCCCCGAGGAGCACAAGGCCGCGGCCGACGCCATGACGGCTTACATCAACGAGCTGTACACCTCTGTGGCGGCCATGCCCGAGGGCGCGGCGCGCGCCGAGGCGGCCACGAAGAACCTGATGAAGTTGAACGTGCTGTACCATAACCACACCGAGTTCCTCACCAGTTATACGGAGATCGTTCCCGGCGAGAGCGAGACCGGCGAGGCCGAGGCCTTCACCACCCGCGTCATGGCAGCCAGCGCGCCCGACGCGCGGGCCGATGCCGGCAGCGACGGCAGCACCAACGCTGGTGACGGCAGCACCAACAACGGCAACGGCATCTACGGCGACGACTACGTGACCGAGATGCTCGCCTGGATCGCCACGGCTACCCAGGAAGACCTGGAGAAGATGGACGCGGAGCGCCGCGACGCCATCTTCGGCAAGCACCAGACCGACGAGAACGGCAACCTGCTGTACCTGGATACCGTGATCGAGAACGGCAAGGAGGTTGAGAAGGTCAACACCAACGCGACCAACTCCGTCACCGGCGAGCCGAACCTGCCCTACTACGACAACACCGGCAGCCAGCGTCTCTACGAGGCCTACCAGGCCCGCATAGCGTCGCTCATCGGCGACAACCAGTGGTCCGACCTGAACTGGTTCAGCTCCCTGGCCCACGGTTACGGTCTGTTCCGCATCGCCCAGGCGCACATCGCCGGTGTGGTGTGGCAGGACGACAACTACAACGGCCTCCAGGACGCCGGCGAGAACGTGCGCATCTCGAACGTGCCGGTGAGCCTCAAACGCTACTGGTTCGGCACCGACGAGACCGGCACCGGCTGGCATCTGGACGAGACGTTCTCCATGACGACGACCTCCGGCTCCGATGGCCGCTGGATCTTCGACAACCTGGACGTGGCCGGCAAGCGCATGGTGAACGGCAAGGAAACCTGCGTGCTCTACGGCTTCGAGGTGACGGTGGACGACCTGCCGCATGGCTTTGGCGTCACCCACATGAACCGCGGAAGTGCCACCACCGACTCCGACCTGAACGAGGACACCAAGCTCATCGAACCCGGCGACCCGCAGGGCGGCCTCATCGTGCTGGCCCAGCCCTCCGACCGTCGCGACCTGGTGGGCAACGGCGCCTCCTACACCCCGACGGCCCTGGCGGCTATCGAGGGGCAGAAGGTTCGCTCCGACGACGGCTGGACCGAGGTGACGCATATGGACTCCGACGTCAACGGCGCCTACCGCTTCGACGGCCTGCCCATGGTGGACGGCAATGACAAGCCCTACCTGTACCGGGTGCGCTCCTACATGCCCGACGGCAAGGAGTGGGTGGCCATCAACGTGGGCACCAACGAGAACAACGACTCCGACTGGGGCGAGGCGGCTAATTCCGTGATCGGCGCCGGCGGCCGTGTTGGCATCACGCCGGCCATGTCCGTGCTCGGCGCGTTCGCGGCTACCCGCACCACGCCGAACGCCTACGGCCAGAAGTTCAACCTGCTGGTTCCCTACAACTGGGTGCCGGAGGACGGCCGCTCGGTGGATCTCGGCATGACCGGCGACGCCGACGCGTGGCGCACCCTCGTGTTCACCACGCCGTGGGGCACCCGCCTGTTCTACGTGAAGCTCCCGCAGACCGGCGACGGCTCATGCCGTGGATGGTGGGGCTGGCTCTCGTGGCGGCTCTCGGCCTCGTCCTGGCCGTGGTCGCTCGCCGGCGCGACGACGATGACGAGGAGGAAGAAGAGGGAGAAGAGACCCCTAAAAAGTAGGGGGACCGCCGGGGCGGACGGAGCGTTCTCCGCCCCGGCACCTGAGACTTTTTCGAGTAGGCAGACTGCTTCGCGGAATCCTGATTACCCACGGGGCCACCTGCTATTTAGGGGTTGTGAAATCGGGGGAGGGGTCTTTCAAATTTGCGCGAGTGCATTATCATAGGCGTCATGTTTTCTCGCGAGCACATACTCTCGGCGTTCTCCGCCGCCGTTCCCATCATGCTGGGCTACGTGGCCATCGGGCTTCCCTGCGGCATACTGGGGAACACCATCGGACTGAACCCCCTGCAGGTGGCGCTCCTGTCAATCCTCCTGTACTCGGGCGCCGGCCAGTTCATGATTCCCAACATGTTCCTCGCGGGCTCTTCCGTGGCCGCTATCACGGTGTCGGTTTCGCTCGTGAACACGCGCCAGATGCTCTACGCCGCCTCCTTCGCGCCCCAGTGCGCGACAAGCCCCCGATGGCTTGCGGCCCTGTTCGCCGCCTCGGTGACCGACGAGTCCTACGGCGTGAACACGGCGCGCTTCGCCGAGGGCAACTGGTCGGTGGACCGGGCGCTCATGGTGAACCTGTTCTCGCAGAGCTCCTGGACGATATCGAACATCGTGGGCTGCGCGGTGGGCGCGGCCGTCGATATCCCTGTGCCCATCGCCGCCTTCGCCATGACGGCCATCTTCATCTGCCTGCTCGTCACCCAGAAGTTCACCTCCGCCAATATCGTCGCCATGATCGTGGCGATGCTCGGCGTGTACGCGTGCAAGGCGCTCGGCCTCACCGGGCCGGCCATTCTCATCGGCGCGGTCGCCGGTGTGGCGTGCGCGCTGGCCTTCTCAGCGCTGTTCCCTCGCCGGAATGCTCCTTCGAATGCGGGCGGCGTCGCAACCACCCCCGCAGGGGGCGACTCCGGTCGTCCCTCCGCAAGCGAGGACGCCCTACCTGGTGAGGGGGGTGAGCGCCGATGAGCTGGGGGGACTTCTGGTTTGTGCTCGTCGGGTGCGTGCTGGCCATGTGGGCCTGCCGCGTCGTCCCGCTGTTTCTGCTGAAGGGCCGCGAGCTGCCGCCGCGGCTCGCCCAGGCCCTCGGCTTCATCCCGCCCGCGGCCTTCGCGGCGCTCGTGGCCAACGATCTTTTGAACCCCGGCATGTTCGACGCGGGCGTGTGGCCGGCGGCCATTCCGCTCGTGGCGGCCGCGGCATCGGCGCTCGTGGCCGTGAAGACCAAGTCGCTTCTGTGGACCGCCGTGGCCGGGGTGGCCGTCTACGCGGCGCTTGCCTTCTTCGCGGTGTAGGGGAGGGCGGCATTGGGCGTGATCCGCTTTCTCGGCCAGCACAAGGGGGCGGTGGCGCTCGTCATGCTGCTCCTGCTTCTGAAAGCCGGCTGCGAGCTGGCCATCCCGGTGCTCACCTCGCAGATCGTCGATGTGGGCATCGCCCAATCGGGCGTGGAGGATCTCGACGTGCTCGAAGGCTATAAAGCCGCCGGCGTCGATCTGTTCCCCATCCAGATGGCCTATCTTCTGCGCATTGGCGGCCTCATGCTGCTTGCCGCCGCCAGCTCCATGGTGCTCGACGTGGCCGCCGGCTTCATGTCGGCCCGCACCGGTGCCAAGATCGGCCGCGATTTGCGCCGGCGCCTGTTCGCGCGGGTGGTGGCCTTCTCCGATGCCGAGATCAACCAGTTCTCGGCGGCCTCGCTCATCACGCGCGGCACCAATGACGTCACTCTCATCCAGAACGTGTGCACCATGGTGATGCGCATGGTGCTCTACGCCCCCATCCTCGCCATCGGCGGCGTGGTCATGGTCATGGTCACCAACCCCCAGTTGGGGTGGATCGTCGTGCTCGCCGTGGCCATGGTCTTCGCGGTCATCGTCGTTCTGTTCCGCTTCACGCTGCCGCGGTTCAAAATCATGCAGACGCTCATCGATCGCGTGAACCTCGTGGCCCGCGAGATGCTGAACGGCCTGTCGGCGGTGCGCGCCTTCAACCGCGAGGGCTTCGAGGAGAACCGCTTCGACGCCGCCTCGCGCAAGCTGCGTGATACCCAGCTGTTCACCAACCGCGCCATGGCCTTCATGATGCCCGCCATGATGCTCGTGATGAACCTCACGTCGGTGGCCATCGTGTGGTTCGGCGCGTCGGGCGTGGCCGCGGACACGATGCAGACCGGCGACCTCATTGCGTTCATCACCTACGCCATGGTCATCATCATGGGCTGCCTTATCATGGGCATGGTGTCCATTATGCTGCCGCGCGCCGACGTGGCCGCCCAGCGCGTGGGCGAGGTGCTGGCCTGCGAGCCCTCCGTGCGCGACCCCGAGACGCTGATTTGCGCGCAATCCGATGTCGCGTCGGGCGCGCGCATCGCCTTCAATGACGTCTCCTTCCGCTACACCGACGACGGCGATCCGGCGCTGTCCCATGTGTCCTTTACGGCCGAGCCCGGCACCACGCTGGCCATCGTGGGCTCTACGGGCTCGGGCAAGTCCACCATCGTGAAGCTCATCGAGCGCTTCTACGACCCGACGGAGGGCTCTGTCGCTCTTGACGGTGTCGATTTGCGGCAGCTCGCCCAGGCCGATCTGCGAGCATGCCTCGGCTATGTGCCCCAGAAGGCATTCCTGTTCGAGGGCACCGTGGAGAGCAACATCGCCTACGGCGACGAGGGCGCCGACGAGGCGGCCATCCGCGGCGCTCTCAAGGTGGCCTGCGCCCTGGATTTCGTGGAGGCGCGCGAGGGCGGCATGCGCGCCTCCATCGCCCAGGGAGGCGATAACGTCTCCGGCGGCCAGCGCCAACGGCTCTCTATGGCCCGGGCCCTCGTGCGCCGCCCGCGCGCCTATCTGTTCGACGACTGCTTCTCGGCGCTCGACTACGCCACGGACGCCCGCGTGCGCGCCGCGCTGCCCGCCTGGGCCGCCGGCTCAACCGTGATCCTCGTGGCCCAGCGCATCTCCACGGTGCTCGCGGCCGACCGCATCGTCGTGCTTGACGAGGGCCGCGTCGCCGGCGTGGGCACCCATGCCGAGCTTATGGAGAGTTGCCCCGAGTACCGCGAAATCGCCCTGTCGCAGCTTTCCGAGGAAGAACTTGCCGAAGGGGGTGCGCGATGAGCGGGCATCCCTCCTTCATTCCCAAGGCCGGCAGCGGCTCTCGGCGGAGCCCCGGCGGCCACGGCCACGGGCACGGCCCCGGCGGCCATGGCCCGGCGGCCCGCATGATGGGCGGCGAGAAGGCGCTGGCCTTCGGCCCCACCATGAAGCGGATGCTCGCCTTCATGGGGCAGTTCAAGGGCCGGCTTCTGCTCGTGCTCCTGTTCGCCATCGCTTCCACCGCGTTTTCCATCGTGGGGCCCAAGGTGCTCTCCGAGGCCACCACGGTGCTCTTCGACGGCGCTGTGGCCTCCGCAGCCGGCACCGGCTCGATCGATTTCGACGCCATCGGCCGCATCCTTCTGGCGACGCTGGCCCTGTACCTGCTGTCGGCGGCGTGCTCGTGGGTGCAGTCCTGGGTCATGAGCTACATCTCGCAGCAGACGTGCTACCGGCTGCGCGACGCCATTGCGAAAAAGATCGACCGCGTGCCCTTCGGGTATTTCGAGAAGACCTCCACGGGCGATACCCTCTCGCGCATCACCAACGATGTGGACACGCTGGGCCAGAGCCTCAACCAGGGCATCACCCAGGCCATCACCTCGGCGGTCACGGTGGTGGGCGTGCTTGTCATGATGCTCTCCATCAACTGGATCATGACGCTCGTGGCCCTGGTCATGGTGCCGGTTTCCATGGCGCTCGTGGCGGTGGTGGTGAGGTTCTCACAGAAGCACTTCGTGGCCCAGCAGCGTCTGCTCGGCGCGCTGAACGGCCGTGTGGAGGAGACGTTCTCGGGCCATGCCGTCGTGCGCGCCTTCGGGCGGGAGGACGAGACCGTGCGCGCCTACGAGGCCGACAACGAGGCGCTCTACAACGCCGGCTGGAAGGCGCAGTTCCTCTCTGGCCTCATGATGCCGGTGCTCGGGTTCGTGGGGAATCTGGGGTATGTGGCCGTGGCCGTCACGGGGGCGTTCTTCGCCGTGGCGGGCACTATCACGGTGGGCGATATCCAGGCCTTCGTCCAGTACGTGAAGAACTTCACGCAGCCCATCACCCAGCTGGCCCAGATCTCCAACGTGCTGCAGTCCCTGGCCGCGGCGGCCGAGCGCATCTTCGCCTTCCTCGATCTGCCCGAGGTGCCGAAAGAGGCCTCCGCCGTGGATCCCGCGGCGCTTTCCACCGACGTGGAATTCGACGGCGTGCGCTTCGGCTACACGCCCGATGCGCCCGTCATCCGCAACTTCTCCGCCACGGTGGCCGCCGGGCGCACCGTGGCCATCGTCGGCCCCACGGGCGCCGGCAAGACCACCATGGTGAAGCTGCTCATGCGCTTCTACGACGTGGACGCGGGCGCCATCCGCATCGGCGGCGCCGACATCCGCGAGCTTTCCCGCCCCGATGTGCGGAATCTGTTCGCCATGGTGCTGCAGGATACGTGGCTGTTCTCCGGCACCGTGCGCGAGAACATCCGCTACGGGCGGCTTAATGCCACCGATGGGGACGTGGAAGCGGCCGCGCGCGAGGCCTGCGCCGACCATTTCATCCGCATGCTGCCCGGCGGTTACGACTTCGAGATCAACGAGGACGCGAGCAACTTGAGCCAGGGCCAGCGCCAGCTCATCACCATCGCCCGGGCCCTTCTGGCCGACCGCCGCATGCTCATTCTGGACGAGGCCACCTCTTCGGTGGACACGCGCACCGAGCTGCGCATCCAAGAGGCCATGGACCGGCTCATGGCGGGACGCACGTCGTTTGTCATCGCGCATAGGCTCTCCACCATCCGCGCGGCCGATCTCATCTTGGTCATGCGCGACGGCGACATCGTGGAGCAGGGCAGCCACGAGGAGCTGCTCGCTGCGGGCGGCTTCTACGCCGAGCTGTACAACTCCCAATTCGCCTCCTGCAACGACCGCTTCGAGGAGTAGCCTCTCTTTCCTCCCGTAACCTCTTCGTAGACGCCGGCCCATCCGTAGGGGCAGATCTTGGTCTGCCCTCCTCAAGCGAGGCCACCGCACCTGAACAGGAACGATCAAGATCGCCTCTTGCGGGAACAGGCGCGAAGCCGTTCTTCGGCGAGGCGGCTCCATTCCTTCAATTCCGTAAAAGTTTCCTGCAGAAACGTCGCAGGACGGGCGGGGTCGTGCCGGGTCGGCTATCATAGGCGAGGCAAATTTTGACGAACCTGACCGCACAGCTGGAGGACGAGCGAGTGATTATGCCCCAGGCGAGCACCTATGTGAGAATTCCCGACGACGCGGCTTTTCGCGGCGAGACCGGGCCACTTCCCGCCGGGGTGCGCCGCGTGACCCCCGACGCCTTGGGCGCCATCCGACTCATGGACGGGCCGATTGCGCGCAACGCCGAGGGAAAAGTCCAGGTGGCGGCCTTCGATTTCGACGGCACGTGCATCCAGGGCAACTCGCCGGTCATGCTCGTCCGCTACCTGGTGCGCCGGCGCATGCTGTCACCCTCGGTGGTGGCCCGCATTCTCAGTTGGGCCTTCGCCTACAAGACGCGCCTGCCCCAGAACGAGGCCTGGGTGCGGGGGCTAGTGTTCCGCGCGTTCGCGGGGCGGCCGGTCGCGGAGGTGAACGGGTTTCTGCGCGACTTCTACGACCAGGTCATCGACCGGCGTTTCCGCGCCGATGCCGAGGCTGAGATGGCGGCCCACGAGGCGGCGGGGCATGCCGTGGTGTGCGTGTCGGCCACCTTCGAGCCCATCATCGCCGCGGCCATGGAGCGCCGCCCCATCCAGTACGCCATCGCCACGCGCATGAGGGTCGACTTCCAGGGCAACTATACCGACGAGGTGGAGGGCGAGCCCATCGAGGGCCCCGAGAAGGTGGTGGTGCTCCGTCGCCTGTGCGACGAGCTGTTCGGCGCGGACGGCTGGGAGCTCGCCTGGGCCTACGGCGACCATCATTCCGATAGGGCCATGCTGGCCGCTGCGAAGAGCGCCTACGCGGTCACGCCGGATCGGCCCCTTACGCGCACGGCCAACGCCCAGGGCTACGATATCTTGGAATGGTAGGGCGCGCGAGGATAGTTGCGAAGCGGCGATGGCGGCGATCGCGCGGCGGCAGCGGCGATGGTGCGCGGTAGCGGGGCGCAATGGTGGCGCGGCGGCCGATAAATTTTCTCCCGCGAAATACGAAAATACTCTTGGCAATCGTACTTATGTACGATAAAATGGCGGCAGAACACGATCGGGGCCCTGAAAGCCCCCAGCATTTGAGAGGTAACGGCCATGTTAGAGAATATCAACACGTCCCCTAATTCCCGCGACGATGGCGCGGGCACTCCGGAAAACTACCTGTCTCGCGCAGTGGCCGCCTGCGAGGCCGGCGACGCGCGCCTCGGGCTCCATCTGTACCTGGCCGCCTTCGAGCAGGCCGCCGAGCAAAGCGACGCCCCCTCCGAGGACGCTATCATGGGTCTCAAGCAGGCATGGCGCGTGGCCTGCTCCACCAAGGAGCGCGCTCTGGCCGAGTACATTTTCGAGCGGCTCGAGCCCTACCTGTCCGATGACGAGGTGCAGGCCTGCGTGGAGCAGCTGCAGGTGCTCGCCATGGAGCGCCTCGAGGGCATCGGTCTTTCCGGCGATGATCTCATGGAAATGACGGAGGCCCTTTCCGGCGACTTCATGGAAATGGTGGGGCCGATGATGGCCGCCGCCGTTCACGGCGAGGACGCGGCCATGGCCCAGGCCGAGGCGCTGGCAGCGCCGTCGGGGGCCGCTCCGGCGGGGGAGGAGGCCTCCCAGCCCGTCGATATCTTCTCCTACGACAGCATCTCCGGCTACGGCGCCGCCGTGGCGCGCATGCGCTCTTTGGGCGTGGGCCTGGCCGGCACTCCCGAGTTCGACGATTTCGTCGCCATGCTGAACTCCCGCCACGGGCTGGACGCCATGCCAGTCGTCGACAGCCTTCTGTTCTGCTCGCCGGCCCGGGAGGATGCGAGCCGCTTCATGCTGGCCACGGTGGGAGAGCTGGGACTACCGGCCATCCGCATGCGCATGGAGGAGACCTTCCAAGGCGTGCCCATGCTCTGCGTCAGCGCCCAGGCCACCGATGCCGAGAAGCTCGCCAGCCTGCGCCACGGCTTTGCGGGCCCGGGCATCCTGGTGCTGGAGGATCTCGATCTGTGGGGAGCGCCGGTCATCGATGCCGCCGACGACATGGCGGGCTTCTTCATGGCCGCCATGTCCCGGGGCGCACGGGAGGCGGTGAACCTCATCCGCCAGGCGGTGGAGAACCCCGACGTCTACGTGCTGGCCTCCGCCTCGTCGCTCGAGGCCATCGATCCGTTCTTCGCGGAGCTTCTGTTCCCCCTCACCTGCGTCGATATCGACTATCCCACCGCTGAGGAGCGCGCCGACATTTGGATGGATATCGCCCGCGACCACCCCTCCATCCGATCGGTGAGCCGCGACGAGCTGGTGCGCCTTTCGGCGAACCTGCCGCGCTACGACATCTACATGGCGGCCCGCGAGGCCATCGAGGAAGCCTACAAGCAGGGCCTTGTGGAACGCCGCTACATTCCGGTGTCCCGCGAGAACCTTTTCGACAAGCTCGCCGCCTACCAGCCGCTCGATTCCGCCGAGTACGCCGAGCTCGAGCGCCTCGTCGTCTCCGACTTCTCCGCCTCCTTGGGCGATTTGAACGACTTGGTGGGATAGCCGAGGGTGCGCAAGTGAACGAGAAGGAGCGAAGTCTCAGACCTCGCTCCTTTTGTCTGCGGCAAAGTGCAGCCAGGGGCGGGCGAATGGCTGCGCATTAGGGCGACGCGACGCTTTCCAGAAGGGCGGCTGTCGCGCGAATTGGTCGCGTTTTCGCTGACGCATCGTAACGTCGATCGTTTTCTTCTGGGTTGTTTGCATGGAATGCGAAAGGGAGGTGTCATTATTGATGAGCAAGGGCGATGGGCGAAACAGCTGTTGGATCGAGAAGGGCGTCTCTCTCGATGACTTCGTGGCCGCGATGCTCGCCCGCGGCGACGAGCTGTACCGCGACCTGCCCTGGCGCCACGTGGACGACCCCTACGCGGTGCTCGTCTCGGAGATCATGCTGCAGCAGACCCAGGTGGCGCGCGTCGGCCGCTTCTGGGAGCGGTTCTTGTCGGCGTTTCCCACGGTGGATGCCCTGGCGGCCGCCGCTGTGCCCGATGTGCTCGAGCTGTGGCAGGGCCTCGGTTACAACCGTCGCGCCCTGGCGCTCAAGCGCACGGCCGACAGGTGCGCCGCCGAGGGGGCCGGTCGGCTTCCGGAGACCTACGAAGGGTTGCTGGCGCTGCCCGGCATCGGTCCGGCCACAGCGGCGGGGGTGGTGGCCTTCGCCTATCAGCGGCCGGCCGTCTATCTGGAGACCAACGTGCGCTCGGTGTTCTTGCACGAGCTCTTTCCCGAAGAGGAGGCCGTAAGCGACAAGGTGCTTCTGCCCCTGGTCGAGGCCGCCGCTTTCCACCCGGCTGCCGCAGCCGACCCGCGCCGCTGGTACTACGGCCTGCTCGACTACGGCGCGCATCTGAAGGCCACGGTGCCGAACCCCTCCCGGCGCAGCGCCGGCCACAGCCGCCAGTCGGCCTTCGAAGGCTCCCGCCGCCAGAAGCGGGCCTGGATCACCCGCCGCGTGCTCGCCGCTCCCGAGGGCGTTTCCCGCGCGGCCGTGCTCGCCGACCTGAACGCGGCCGAGCTTGCTAGCGGTCGTCCCGAGGTGGATCCGCCGCTCTTCGATTCCATCGTCGCCGACCTCCTTACCGAGGGCTTCTTCCGCGAGGAAAACGATACGTTGACCCCCTGAGGGAAGAAAGGGTTTGCTGTGGGTTTCATCGAGTTGTTCCTGACGGGTGTCGGGCTTTCCATGGACGCCTTCGCCGTGGCCATCTGCAAAGGTCTCGGCATGCGGAAGATACGTTGGCGCGATGCGCTGGTGATCGCCCTGTTCTTTGGCGGCTTTCAGGCGCTCATGCCGCTTATCGGTTGGGCGGCAGGCTCGCTGTTCGCCAGCACCATCACCGCCGTCGACCACTGGATTGCTTTCGGGCTTCTCGCCTTCATCGGCGGCAAGATGCTCTGGGACGCCTTCCACGAGGAGGACTCCCCGTGCGTGTGCGGGCGCGATTGCGCGACGTGCCCGCGCCGCGGAGGCGCCGATTGCGACGATCCCGAGGCGGCGCGGCAGGCGCCGATCGCCCCGCCCCTCGATTATCGCGAGCTTGTCATGCTCGCCATTGCCACGAGCATCGACGCTTTGGCCGTGGGCATCACCTTCGCCTTCCTCGGTGTGAGCATCTGGGTCGCCATCGCGATCATCGGTGTCACCACTTTCGTGCTGTCGCTTGTCGGCGTCGTGGTCGGCAACCAGTTCGGCTCGCGTTTCGAGAAGCCCACCACCATCGCCGGCGGCATCGTCCTCATCCTCATCGGTCTGAAAATCCTCATCGAGCACCTCACCGGCTAACGCGTCCCTGCGTGTCGCGGCCCTAGCCGACCGGTGCGCTCTCGCAGCTGTCCGATCCCCGCAGTCGCCCAATTGCCCTCACCAGCCGACGCGTCCGATCCTGCACTTTTTAAAATCCGCAGGTGAATGCCGCTTCGACTCCGAAATGGTCGACTTGCTGAGGGGAAATCCCTCGAAAATGCCACTTTAACCTAGAAATGGCCAGAAAGATAGGAGGGGGATGAGCCATTTCGGGGTCGAAGTGGCATCTACCTGCCATGTTTCCGATACGTACCCGCTTGCATTCGTTCTCGGCGATTGACGCGATGCATACTTGTCGAATTCCGAAACTTACCTCCAGAACTCCGCAATCGAATCGGGTGCAAGAAGCAACCTGCGAAGCTGCATTCGGCTATCTCGGCAATGCGCCGTCTCCGGACGGCTTCGCACGCCAAGTTCACGGCGGACGTTATCTGCGAATTGGGAAAACAGTGCGGCGGAAGAAACGATGGAACGATTGGCGATCATGACGCGATAGCCGATGGACTCGAGATCGTTACGCCTCCGGGCGTCATGCTCTGTCTTTTTCGGCGTGCTGTGGTGCTTGAAGCTGTCGTATTCGACGATGAGCTGCTTGTCGGGCCAGAATAAATCCGGGTAGAAATTGTGCTGGGCGACAAGGTGCGCTTCGCGGGACTTGGGCGCGATCGGTTGGTTGGCAACGGGCTTGGGGAGGCCGTAGCCTCCAAGCTTGCGGGGCAGGCAGAGAAACAGGTAGAGAATGGTCTCATAGGGGGAGCCTAGGTGGTCGATGGCGAGATCGATGGCCCTGAGCGCCTTCGATGCTCCACGAATTTGTTGATGAGCGTGAAGGAACGCACGCATCTCTCGCAACGATGTGAGCGGTACTGCCGAGGTGACAACGTCTTCGGGTTTGGAGGCGAAGCGGTAGTTGCCGCTCAGGGCGCATGCGAGCTCAGTGAGTTGCGCGAGAGGCAGCTCGCCGGCGAACTGCGCCAGGCACATTGCCGGTGAAACTGTGGCAAGCTTAGGGGCAATTCCCCATACCGTGCCTTTGTTGCCGAGTTGGCGATCGATGTGGGAAACGCAGCGCAAGACGCGGCAGCGCTCGGATGGAGACCCGACGGCAATGTGAAGCGGTTCGGTGAAGAAGCTTCCTCGATTCAGCCAGAAATCAACGTCCTTCGCCGCAACGCCGACGGCGCCCTTCTTGGACTTGAGCGTCCGGTCGTAGCATGTGGGCGCAGCATTGGTTTCGGCCATATGTGACCATAGTTCAAGGGAGCTTTTATGTGCTAGCGTGCATTCCATGAGCCCACGATACCAGGTCTCAATTCCGTGTCAATACGATTTGAAATAATGTGCAAAACTCTTGGTAAATCGGGAATTTAACGAGACATCAATGCGGTTTCAACGCGAATTTGGCGAGAATGAGAGTAGACGAGATGACGAAAGAGTGGAAAGTCGTTTCGAGATGGTGGATAACGTACCCTGAAGGATGCTTTGCCGGAAAAGCATCCCGGAAACGCTTTGTTGATGCTGTCGTGTTCGCCCAAGGCTCAGCAACCGAAGAGCACGTGAAAGAGATCGGAACGGGGCTGTTTCAAAGCCGTTCGGGCGCCGACGCGCTATGATGATCGCAGACAACACGCGACGTCGCGTTCTGGCATGCAGCATCGCGAGCGACGTGCGACGCGGCTCGCGATTAGTGGCGCAGTGATTGGCGCGCGACATCGCAAATGACGCACAACAGATTGGTTTAACATGAGCTACGAGAACTCCATCGCTTTTTTGGGTCCTGCCGGAACGTACTGCAACGAAGCGGCTTTGCGTTTCGCCGCCCGTCTCGGCATCGACGACCCCGATCTGGTGGAGTGCGCTTCTTTCGACGAGGTTTTCGATTGCGTCGACGATGGGACGGTGCGCTTCGGCGTCGTCGGCAAGGAGAATTCGCTGGAAGGTCCCGTCACGGCGACGCTCGACAACTTCGCCTTCCGCACCGACTCGGTTATCCTGGCCGAGGAGGTGATCGATGTGCGCCATTGTCTGGCGATGCATCCCGAGGCCGCTCGATCCGACATTCGCAGGATCGCCTCCCATCCGCAGGGCATCGCGCAGTGCCGCCGCTTTCTGGCGGAGCATTTTAAGGGCGTTTCAACGCTTTCCGTGGCCTCAACGGCCGAAAGCGCGCGGATGGCGGCCGGCGATCCTGCCACGGCGGGTATCTGCAACCCCCTTGCCGCTCGGTTGCACGGCGCGCGCGTGGTCGCGGAGTCGATACAGGACAACCCCGAGAACCAGACCGCTTTCGCATTGGTGGGTCGCCTGGTCGATGCCGAGCTTTTGCGGGGTTCGCGCTACAAGACGTCGCTGGCGCTCTTTTTGCGCGCGGACAAGCCCGGTGCCCTACAGATGATTCTTTCCGAATTCGCCTACGCGGGCATCAACCTGACGATGCTGCAGTCGCGTCCGACAAAAAAGCAGCTGGGAGATTACATGTTCTTCGTTGAGCTTGACGGGTCAATGCATGATATCGACGTTCAGACTGCCCTCGATTGCCTGCGGCTGAAGTTGCGTGAGGTTAAGGTGTTCGGTAGCTATCCGGTGGAGTAGCGGCCGTTCCCTGCTCTCTGTTTCGAGCAAGTGGTCGGTAGATGCCACTTCGACCCCGAAATGGACGGGAGCCACCTTCCTTTTTGGCCATTTCTAGGTCGAAGTGGCATTTTCGCGTGCTTTTTCTTTGGCCCGTCGACCATTTCTGGGTCGAAGTGGCATCTACGCGGCAAATACCGAAGACGAGAGAGCGGGCGACCCGCGATTCTTTCGTGCGGCAAAGCGGAGTTGCGGCTGAGGGCGCTATCGCAAGCGGCATGTGTTGGTCGCGCAGTCGTCTGCCGCCGCTGGCGAATTCGGGCATGCAAGGGGATTGCGGCCGACAGCTCGCCAGGGCCGCGCGAGCAGGGCCTTCCCGCCGACGGCGCAAATCGGGCGCGAACGGCGCGGCGCCGAAAATGCCTTGTTACCAGCAGGGGAGCGCGTAACATTTTCTCGCCGCTGGTAGATGATTTGACCGTTTGTGACCCATTGTGCAGCTTTTGTGGCGATCGAACGGATAATCTAACCCCTGCATGTAAGAGAGACGAGACACCTATAAGGAGGTGTACGCATGGAAAATCAGGCAACGATGTCAGACTTTGACAGCATCCTTGCCTCGCGTGGCGTTACCCGTCGCAGCTTCATGAAGCTGTGCGCCGGCATCGCCGCCGCAGCCGGGCTCTCCCAGCTCGCGGTTCCGCGCGTGGCGCAAGCTCTGGAAGAGTCTGTTATCGGCGCGACGTCCGGCAACCTGTATCCGGTCATCTGGATCGAGGGTGCTTCCTGCACCGGTTGCACGGAGTCCTTCGCCCAGGTGGAGACTCCCGATGTCGCATCGGTCGTGCTCGACATGATCTCCCTGAACTACTCGGAGACCCTGTCGGCCGCCGCTGGCCACTCCATGGAGGAGGCCAAGGCCCAGACCATCGCGGCAGGCAACTACATTCTCATCTACGAGGGCGCCGTGCTCGAGGCCTTCGACGGCAACGCTCTGCGCGTGGCCGGCGAGACCGGCATCACGGCCCTTGTGGAGGCTGCCGAGTCGGCCAACGCCGTTGTGGCGGTCGGCTCCTGCGCCGTGAACGGCGGCTGGATGGCCGCTGCCCCCAACCCGGCCCAGGCCCTTGGCGTCCAGCAGTACCTGAAGAAGGTCGGCGTCGCCACGCCGGTCGTCAACGTTCCGGGCTGCCCCGTGAACCCCGAGTGGGTCATGTCCGTGCTCGTGGACGTCGTGGTCATGAAGGACATGGACCTGCTGGTGAACCGTCTGAACGAGTTCAACATGCCGGGCGATCTGTTCAACCAGACCATCCATGACAACTGCGAGCGTCGCGGCCACTTCGAGAATGGCGAGTTCGTCTACGAATTCGGCTCGAAGGAAGAGGAGATGGGCTACTGCCTGTATCCCGTCGGCTGCAAGGGCCCGCAGACCCGTGCCCTGTGCGGCGTCACGCTGTGGAACAACCGCCGCAGCTGGTGCGTGCAGTCCGGCGCCCCCTGCATCGGCTGCTGCGAGGCCAACCCGAACAACCCGGGCGACAACTGGGCCGAGGTGAACACCCCGTTCTACAAGCGCATGCGCGACCTGCGCATCGGTCCTCTGAGCCTGCAGCCCACCACCATCGCCGTGACCATCACCGGCATCGTGGCGGCGGCGCTCGTGGTGCACGGCTTTGGCATGAAGCTCTCCGGCCGCATGGACGGCGGCGCTCCGTTCGAGAAGATCCGCAAGTGGGATGCCAAGCATCCCGACCAGGAGATCGGCACCTACGCCGACCCGGTCGCCGGCGGCCCGGTTCTCGACGACGAGCTGCTGCAGAAGAACGCCGAACCCCGTAACAACGATTAAGAAGGAGGTGAGCTGACTTGACACGTTCTGTTATTGATCCCATTACCCGTATCGAGGGCCATCTCCGCGTCGAGATGGAGGTCGAGAACGGCGTGGTCGCCGACGCCTGGGTGTCCGGCGGCTGCTTCCGCGGCATGGAGCTCGTCGTGCAGAACCGCACCCCCGAGGATGCGGCCCAAATCGTCGAGCGTATCTGCGGCGTGTGCCCCGTTTCGCACGCGCATGCCTCCTCGATCGCCGGTGACAAGGCCTACGGCATCACCATTTCGAACAACGCCCGTATCGTGCGTAACCTGCTGGAGGGCGCTCAGTTCCTGCACAGCCATATCCTGTGGCTGTACAACCTGGCGGCTCTCGATTACGTGAACCCGCTGAATGCGCTTCAGGCCAACGTCGACGACGCCTACGCCGTGGCCCTGGAGAACGGCCTGGCGCTGCACTCCGACCTGAACCAGCTCTACGAGAAGCTGGCGGCCTTTGCCGACAACGGCCAGCTGTCCATCTTCTCGGGCAACTGGTTCGACGCCGACGGCGGCGAGGCCTACGTCGACAACCCGGAGGCGAACCTGATCCTTACCTCCCATTACCTGGAGGCTTTGAAGATGCAGGCCCGCTCCTCCGAGATGGCGGCGCTGCTCGGCGGCAAGATGCCCCACGTCATGACCTCCATCCCCGGCGGCAACATGTGGGTGCCCACCGAGAGCAAGCTCGACGATCTGCTCGCCATGGCCACCGAGGTCCGCGACTGGGTCAACGACACCGTCCTCGCCGACACCGTGATGCTCGCCAAGCTCTATCCCGAGGTGCTCACCTTCGGCAAGGGCTGCGGCCGCTACATCGCCTGGGGCGTCTTCGAAGGCCCCGACTGGCCCTACGGCGACAACTACACCGAGCAGATGCTCAACCGCTACCTGCCCATGGCCGTCCTCGACGAGCAGTTCCAGGCGTCGGACGTGCAGGAGAACCTCATCACCGAGTACATGGGCCGCTCCTGGTACAAGGGCAGCGAGACCTACACCTCGCCGTACTTCGTCACCGATCCGGACTTCACCGAGTACAACGTCGACGACCGCTACAGCTGGGTGAAGGCCCCCGCCTACGACGGCAAGCCCATGGAGGCCGGCTCCATGGCCCGCATCTTCGCGGCCTACGTGCGCGGCGTGCCCTTCATCAAGGAGCAGGTCGACGCCGTTCTCGGCATCCTCGGCGCCAAGCCGGGCGACCTGGCCGCCTTCCAGTCCACCTTGGGACGCACCGCCATCCGCCAGATCGAGACCATCTACATCGCCAACCTCATGGTGGAATGGGTCAACGAGCTCGCCGAGGCCATCAAGGGCGGCGACTCCGAGTACTTCCGCGAGCCTGCCCGCCTCACCGGCGAGGGCACGGGCTTCTGGGAGGCCCCCCGCGGCGCGCTCTACCACTCCGAGAAGGTGGTCGACGGCAAGATCGAGGGCTACCAGATCATCATCCCGTCCACGTGGAACCTGGCTCCCATCAACGGCGACGGCGAGCACGGCCCGCTCGAGCAGGCGCTCATCGGCGTTCCGGTGGCCGACATCGAGAAGCCCATCAACGCCCTGCGCACGGTTCACTCCTTCGACCCCTGCACCGCTTGCGCCGTGCACGTCACGGAGCGCGGTACCGGCAAGCACTTCGAGACCGTCACCAGCCCTTGGGGGGTGAAGTAAGATGGCCCATCTCGCTCACTACAAAGAGGCCCATCCTCTTATCTTCGTGGTGACCCACTGGATCAACCTGATCGCCATGATCATGCTCATCCTGTCGGGCATCATCATCCACTTCCCGGTGCTGCCGTTCCTCACGGGCATCGCCCGCGGCTGCCATCTCTTCTTCGGTTTCGTGCTGTTCATCAACTGCGTGGCCCGCGTCATCATGGCCTTCTTCGTGAAGACCGCGCCGACCGGCGGCACGCGCCAGCAGGTGACCGACTTCAAGACCTGGCTGCCCCAGAAGGACAACCGTCATCAGGCCCTGGAGTGGATCAAGTACTACCTGTTCCTGAAGAAGGATCATCCCCTGGGCGCCAAGCTTGGCGTGCCGCAGAAGATCAGCTACTTGCTGATCCCGATCCTCATCGTGCTGATGTTCTGGACGGGACTCTGCCTGTGGGGCGTGACCATGAACGTGCCCGTGTTCGCCGCGACGACGAACCTCGTGGGCGGTCTCATGTCCATGCGCATCATCCACTACTTCGGCATGTACGTGTTCATCATCTTCATGTTCATCCATATCTACCTGGCCAATGTCGAGGGCTTCGCCCCCACCAAGCTCATGTTCATCCACAAGGAGCATGGCGGCCTGGTGTACGACCCCGATCTGCACAACATCGTCGGGGAGGACGCCGACCTCCACTAAGGGTCGCGCACGTCGAAGTCGAAAGGGGCGGTCTCGCAAGGGGCCGCCCCTTTTTGTTGCGCGTCTCCCGTTGACGGGCCACGGGGTAATGCTCAGTCGCTCAGACAGTCCTCGCTTTGGAGAACAGGACATTGAGTCCTGTTCTCGTCGCTGCGGAACTCGCTTGGTGAGCACCACCCCGTGTCCCTTCGCGAGTTATACGCAATTGAGTGCACGTTAAGAGGAGACGCAGCCAAGATAGTTGCTTGACTGATCGCTTCAGTCCGTCAACAAGGGGAAGCAAATTTGCCGGGGTTGCGCTATGATTATCGGCAACTCTGTTCGCTTACCGACTGCAGGCGGAAAGGATCCGTTTCGTGCGGAATGTTCTGAAGATACTCAAGCGCGATCTTCTGCGTCTTTTGAAAACGCCACAGGCGCTCGTGGTCGTGTTCGCCCTCATGGTGATTCCCTCGCTGTACACCTGGTACAACGTCATCGGGTTCTGGAACCCCTACGACAACACCGGCAACCTCACGGTCTGCGTGGTGAACCAGGATGCGGGCGGTTCCTCCGAGCTCACCGGCGAGTTGAACGTGGGGGAGCGCATTGTGGACCAGCTGCATGAGAACGACCAGCTGCACTGGGAATTCACCGACTACGACGCGGCCATGAACGAGCTGAAGAGCGGACGCGCCTACGCGGCCTATGTCATCCCCGAGCATTTCACCGCTGATCTGCTCACCATCACCACCGGAAGCTTCACGCAGCCCAAGATCGAGTACTACGTGAACGAGAAATCGGGCCCGGTGGCGCCCAAGATCACCGACACGGGCGCAACAACCTTGGACGAGACCATCAACTCCACCTTCGTCGCCACCGTAAGCGACGTGGTCGTCAAGACCATCGACGAGAAGGTGAATGAGGGGCGCGAGAGCACCAAGGAGATGCAGTCGAAGGCCGCGCAGAAGATATCGGAGGCCGTCGCCGCCACCGGCGAGGTGCGCCGCGTGCTCGCCGATTTGGGGGATGCGTCGAAGGCGGCCAAGGACAAGGCGGCCTCGGCCAAAGAGACGCTCTCCAAAGCGAGTGCCGGCATCGACGCGGCCGATGAGTCCTTAGGCCAGATGGGGGAGACCGCGACGGCCATGCAGAAGACCTTGAGCGACTTCTCCGCCTTCGCGCTGCCGGCCGTCACCGCCGGTCTCGACGACATCACCCAGGCGTCGAACGACGCCACCTCGGCCGCCGCGCGCCTCACTGCCGCCTTCGGCGAGGCCCAGGGAGGCATTCAGGCGGCGCTGGCCCAGGGAAGCGCCGCCGTGCAGGAGAGCGGCCAGTTGGCGTCCTCCGTGCGCGCGGCGGCGGGCTCCCTTCCCGCCGGCAGCAGCGAGCGCGCCGCCCTGGAGGCTCTGGCCGACTCCCTGGACGAGCGGACCCGGGCGGCCTCGACGGCCCTGGACGCGCTGACGGCTGCCAACGATCGCGCGCAGTCCTCGGCGGCCGCGCTCTCGGATGCGACATCGGCCCTCGATGGCGCGGTGCGCCAGGCGACCAGTGGCGCGTCGGCCTATTCCACGACGTTGTTCGGCACCACGCTGCCCGCCGTGAACGACGCGCTGGACGCGCTGGCCGAAACTTCGTCGGCCCTTTCCGGGGCCCTTGAGACCCAGCGGCTCCTCGTGGCCCAGACCGGGCTCGTCATCGACCAGCTGGACGCCACCATGGACACGGCCGCCTCAACGGTGGCCGAGACCGACCGGCTCTTCGCCGGCCTGGAAAGCGAGCTGGGCATCGTCTACAACGACGTGCTCGCCTTCGGCACCTCCGACGCGCTTTCCCGGCTCGTGGGCGAGGGCGGTCTTGACGCCGACAAGATCGCGGCGTTCATGGCGTCGCCCACCGAGGTGGTCACCGAGCAGCTCTATCCGCTGAACGCCTACGGCAGCGCCATGGCACCTTTGTTCATGAACCTCACGTTCTGGATCGGCGCCTTCATGCTGCTCGTCATCATGCGCCAGGAGGCGGACGGCGAGGGCATCCCCGGCCTGACGTTGGCCCAGCGCTACTGGGGTCGGTATTTGTTCCTTGCGGCCATCGCCGTGATGCAGGCGGTCATCTGCTGTGTCGGGGTGCTCGCGCTCGGCGTGCAAACCGTCTCGGCGCCGGCGCTCATCTTCGCCGCGGCGCTGGCGTCGCTTGCCTACCTCTCCATCATCTACGCCTTCTCCGTCACGCTGCAGCATATCGGCAAGGGCATCTGCGTCATCCTCGTGTTCGCCCAGATCCCCGGCGCCACGGGCCTCTATCCGATTGAGATGACCTCGCCGTTCTTCCAATCCATCTACCCGCTGTTCCCCTTCACCTACGGCATCGGGGCCATGCGCGAGGCCATCTGCGGCTTCTACGGCGGCCAGTACGTCTCCGACCTGCTCGTGCTCGCGCTGTTCCTCGTGCTGTTCATGGCGCTCGGGCTCCTCATCCGCCCGCTCATGGCGAACGTGAACCGCATGGTGGCCCGCCAGGTGCGCGACGGCGGCCTGTTCAACGGCGAGGACGTCGACATCCCCGTGCGCCCCTACCGCATCTCCCAGATCATGCGGGCGCTCTCCGACAAGGACACCTACGCCACGGCCCTGCAGCAGCGCTATGCGACGTTCAACCGCTGGTACCCGCGGCTCATGAAGGGCGCGCTCGTTTTGGGCGTGGCGGTGCCGGTGGTCCTTGCGGTCATCTTCGCCCTGACGCCGACCGAGAAGGTGTGGCTGCTCACGGGCTGGCTCATTTGGATCATCGTCATTTTCGTGGCGCTCGTGGTCATCGAGAGCCTGCGCTTCAGCTTCGAGCGGCAGCTGAAGCTAGAGAGCCTCTCCGACGCGAGCCTGATCGACCTGTACGGCGCCACGGCGGACGTGGAGCGGGCCGCCTGCATGGATGCGCGCGATGCGGGCTTCGGCGGTCGGGAGCACGAGAGTGACCGCGATGGCGCGCGCGATGGTGCGGAAGGGGAGGAGGCTCGTCATGAATAACGTCTGGCGCCTGTTCCGCTTCGATTTGGGCCGCTTGAAGGCCAACGTCATGTCCATCATCATCACGCTGGGCCTCGTTCTCGTGCCCTCGCTGTTCGCCTGGTACAACATCATCGCCTGCTGGAACGTCTTCGACAACACGGGCAACCTCACGGTGGCCGTGGCCAACACCGACGAGGGCTACCAGAGCGACCTCATCCCGCTGCGCATCAACATCGGCGACCAGGTGGTCTCCGCCCTGCGGGCCAACGACCAGATCGATTGGCACATCACCGACGAGGAGGACGCCATCGACGGCGCGAAGTCGGGGCGCTACTACGCCGCCGTGGTGATCCCGAAGAGCTTCAGCCGCGACATGCTCACCTTCTACACGGGCGACGCGGGCCACGCCGATATCGTCTACTACGCCAACGAGAAGAAGAGCGCCATCGCGCCGAAGATCACCGATCAGGGAGCCGACACGGTGTCCTATCAGGTGAATGCCGTGTTCGCCCAGACGCTCTCCGAGGTGTCGCTCTCGCTGGCCGAATCGCTTTCCAGCTTCGCCGACGAGGACGACTGGGACGGCCGCATCGCGGTGGTGGCCGATCATGTGCGCGAGATGGCCGATGCCTTCGACGACGCGTCCGGGGTGCTTTCGCTCTACGGCTCGCTCGCTCGCTCCTGCGAGGATCTCTCGCGCCATTCGGCCGACCTGGCCACCCAGGCCTCCACGGCTCTGGACGAGACGCTGTCCGCCGCGACGGGGCGGGCCGACGCGGTGCCGGCCACGGTGGACGCTCTGAAGAGCTCGGCGGATACGCTCAAGAGCTCGCTGGCCGACAGCGCCGCCGCCTTCGGGGCGGTATCCGATTCCGTCGACGCACTGTTCGATGCGGCTTCCGGGGACAGTCAGGGCATTGCCAAGGATCTGCGCGCCCAGGCCGATGCGCTTGCGTCCCATGCGACGGTGTACCGCCAGGTGGCCGACAGCTTGGAAGGCGCCGCCCCGTCGCTGCCCGAGAGCCTCCGGCCCCAAGTGACCGCCCTGGCCGGCCGTGCGAGAGCGGTGGCGTCCCAGGCGGATTCCATGGCCGCGAGCCTGCGGACGGCCGCCGATAAGCTGGAGGCGGGCGACACCGATCTTTCCGCCGAGCGCGATGCCGCCAAGGCCAAGGCGGCCGAGGCCGCCGCCTCCATCAATTCCATCAAGGACGATTACGAGGCGAATGTGGCGCCGGGGCTCGCCTCGCTGGCAGAGCAGGCCGCCTCCATGGCCGATGCGCTCTCCGGCGTTTCCGACGACCTGAAGGGCGTCGGCGGCGAGCTGTCCGCCTCGGCCACCTCGGCGGCCGATGTCATGGCCGGCACCGCCGACAAGATAGCCGAGACCACCGAGAAGCTCAAGGGCGTCTCCTCGGGGCTGCGGGAGATGGCCTCCGATATCGACGGCGCCATCGCCTCGGGCGACCGCGACGCCCTGCGCGCCGTGCTCGGCTCCGACGTGTCGGCCCTTTCGAAGGCGCTGGCGAGCCCCGTGGGCGTCGAGCGCATCGCGGTCTTCCCGGTGGAGAACTTCGGCAGCGCCATGGCGCCGCTCTACACGACGCTGGCCCTCTTCATCGGGTCGCTTCTCATTCTCGTGGTGTTCAAGCCGAAGGCGGACCTACGCATCCAGAAGGAGGCGGGGCTTGTGAACCCGAAGCCGCGGCAGCTGTTCTTCGGCCGCTTCGCCGTCATGGCCGTGGTGTCGCTGGCCCAATCGACGGTCATGGCGCTGGGCAATCTGTTCTTCCTCGACGTGCAGGTGACCTCGCCATGGCTGTTCATGGTGTGCTTCTGGGGCGCGGGCCTTGTGTTCACGTTCATCATCTACGCGCTGGTGGTGTCCTTCGCCAACCTCGGCAAGGCCATCGCGGTGCTTCTGCTCATCGTGCAGGTGACCGGCTGCGGCGGCTCGTTCCCGCTGCAGATCATGCCCGATTTCGTGCAGGCCCTCTCGCCCTGGCTTCCCGCCACCCACGTGGTGAACGCCATGCGAAGCGCCATGATGGGCACCTACGGCGGCGACTTCTGGGCTCAGATGGGCGCACTCGCCCTGTTCCTCATCCCGGCGGCGCTCTTGGGCCTGGTGCTCCGCAAGCCCCTGGAGAAGTTCATGGAATGGTACGTGGAAAAGGTGGAGAGCTCGAAGCTCATCAGCTAGCGCGCTGCGCGACCGAAGCGACCCCCATTCCTCATTCCTCCCTTTTTTGGCAGTGAATGCCACTTCGACCCCGAAATGGCAAGCCAAATGCCAGTTGAAGGGCGAAATGGTCGAAAAAACTCTGGTATGTTGCCGAAAAATCGACCATTTCGGGGTTGAAGTGGCATTTATCCCCGAAAATTGGAAAACGAGAGATGAGACGGTCTTGTTGAATACAGCTGGAACCCGGATAGGATGCCCTGGCAATGATAAGGCGGGATTGGAAATAACGGCGAGCGCACGGAGGGGCCACCCGACGTGCCGCCGATCAACGAGAGGAAAGATGGGCGACATGGGCGAGCCATTGACCGACGAACAGATTGCCGAAGAGGAGAAGTTTCTCGCGGGTTTGCCGCGGGTGAACCTGGGGGCGCTGTTTTTGGCGCCTGTGTGGGGGCCGGCCCATGGGATGTGGGCGGCGTTCCTCTTCTTCGTCGCGTGGCTGTTCGCGGACAACGTGATTTACGCGGCCACGGTGGAGCCGACGGTGATGAACGTGGTGCTGGCCGTGCTCATGGCCGCGGGCTTGGTGGCCGCTACCGTGGTGTTCGCCATTGTGGCCCAGCCTTTCGCGGCGCACCGGGCCGAGAACATGGGGGTGAGCCGCGAGACCTACCTGCGGCGGGAGCGCATCTGGGCCGTTGTTGGCGCGATCATCGCCGTGGCCATCGTGGCGTTTGCCACCTGGTACAACTTGGATCTGCGCCCGACGCTGGATACCTGGGCCTAAGGAGGCAGCATGGAAGCGAGCGAGCGCACGGCGGCGGTGTTCTTCGTCGGGAACCGGCTCATGCTGGACGACGGGGTGGGCCCGGCGGCCTACGACGAGATACTTGCCGGCTATGACATCCCCGAGAACGTGACGCTGGTGGACGTCGGCTGCATGTCGCTGGACATGCTGCCCTACGTGGAGCGTTGCGACCTTATCCTCACGGTGGACGCCGTGGACGGCACGGGCGACGCGCCGGGCACCGTGTACCGTTTCGAGCCGGATGCCATGGCGCGCCACTCGGGCCCCGAGGCGTCGCTGCACGATTTGAAGCTCGTCGACCTGTTCGACGCCGCCTCGCTCATGGGTTATGAGGCGGAGGGCTTCTGCCTGGGCATGCAGGTGGGCAATCCCTCCCCGGAGCAGTTCGTTGTGGGGCTCACCCCCGAATGCGCCGCCGCCCTGCCCCTGCTGGTGGAAACCGTCGTGGCCGAGCTGCACCGCCGCGGCTTCCCCTTGCAGAAGAAATAGAAGGGGCGACCAAGGTCGCCCCCTACGGGGGGTGAGACGGCGACTATCCGCTATGGAAGCGGGAAGGGTCCTACCCCCACTGGCCTCGGGTGGGGCACAGATCGCCGACGATGCAGTCGGCGCAGCGCGGGCTGCGGGCGCGGCAGAACTCGCGGCCGAAGTGCACCCACTGGTGGTTGATGAACAGCCACTGCTCGCGCGGGTACACCTTGAGCAGGATGTCCTCCACCTTTTGCGGCGTGTCGGCCGAGGGGCCGGCCAGCTTCAGCCGGTGCGCGATGCGGAAGACGTGGGTGTCCACGGCGATGCCCCGGGGGTCTTTGAAGGCCTCGCACATGACGCAGTTGGCGGTCTTGCGGCCCACGCCGGGCAGCTTTTGCAGCAGATCCACGTCGGCGGGCACCTCGCCGCCGAAATCCGCCGTCACCATTTGGGCGAGCGCCACGAGGTTCTTCGCCTTGCTCCGGAAGAACCCCAGCGAGTGGATGATCTCCGCCACTTCGTCGGGCGAGGCGGCCGCCATGGCCGCCGGGGTGGGGAAGGCCGCGAACAGCTGCGGCGTCACCTTGTTCACGGCGGCGTCGGTACACTGGGCCGACAGCACCACGGCCACGGTGAGCTCGAAGGGGGTGCCGTAGTCCAGCGACGCTTGTCCCGGCCCGTAGTGGTCGAACATGCGCTCCTCGATGGCCTGTGCCCGCTCGCGCTTGCTCGCCAGAGATTCCCGTGCCATGTGTGTCCTTTCCGCAAAGTGCGGCGCTCGTTCGAGCCGCACGAATGGTCTTTCGCTCGTAGACATTATAGGGGAGAGGAGCGATGCATTGCGCGGCCCAATTTTTGTAATCACGTTGTCGATCGGTGTTGCTGCCAGCCGTCTCTTCATGGTTGGTTCGTGCGTGACGAGAGGCGTTGCGATGGGCATTGGGGTGTTGGCGAGGAAAGCTACAGCGGGACGGTTTACTTCTTTGCTACTATTGGGGCCCTCCTGCGTCGCTACGCGCCCCAGTGCGCTACACTGTGCGAGGCGCTCATCCCGGGCGCCGACCGCCCGCTCGGGCGGCTTTTGCTGTTTGCCTTGCAGAAAAGAGACCGCTGTGCTCATCGATTCGCTCGCCTTCACCTTGGAGAAGTCCGGCTGCCTGGACGCGTTCTGGGGAAAGCTCGATGCCGGCGAAGACGCCACCTTGGGCGTGGCCGCCTCGGCGCGGCCCTTCCTCGTGGCGGCCCGCTTCGCCGCCTCGCCCCAGCCCACGCTCGTCGTCGTGGCCGGCGAGGACGCCGCCGTCGCTTTCGCTCGCAACGTGGCCGCCTATGTGGGGGAGGAGCGCGTGCTGCGCTTCCCGGAGCGTGCCGATGTCCCCTTCGACCCGAAGCCGGCCGACCGTCGCGTCATCGCCCAGCGCATGGAGGCCGCTTGGGCGCTCAAGAGCGGCCGCGAAGTCGTGGTGGTGGCGAGCGCTCGGGCGCTGCTGCGCCTGTTGCCGCCGGTGGAGGCGAACGCCGCGCGGCCGATCGCGCTTGCGGCCGGCGAGGAGCTTGAGGGTATGGGCGTCGAGGGCGTCGAGGAGCTGGGAGACCTGCCCCGCGCCCTGGAAGCCGCCGGCTACGCCAACACCGGCGAGCTGGACGGCCCGGGCACCTTCGCCGTGCGCGGCGGTACTCTGGACGTGTTTCCCGGCAACCTGACCTTTCCGGTGCGCCTCGACTTCTTCGGCGACGAGTTGGACGAGATCCGCCGCATCGTGCCGGCCACAGGTCAGACCATAGCCTCGTTGCCCTCGGTGGAGATTTACCCCGTCTCTGAGTTCCCCACCTCCCCCCGGGCGCTGGCCGACGCGCGGCGCGCCTTGGAGAAGCCGGCGCTCACCAACCCGGCTCTGCGCGACGTGTTGGAGAAGCTCGAAGGGGGGCTTCGCTTCGACGGCGCCGATGTGGTGCTGCCGTTTCTGTACAAGAAGCCGGTGACGCTAGGCGCCTACGCCGGAGCGGGCACGTGCGCGGCCCTCATCGAGCCGCGCTCGCTCTTCGATGATGCGGCCCACGCCGCAGACGACATCGCCGAGCGCGCCCGGGGTACCAACATCGCGCTCGCGGGCCTGTTCGCCGAGCCGGCGGCGCTCGACTTCGGGGGCGAGGTGCGGGCCACCTATGTCTCCATCATGCGGGTCGGGGGCGCGCTGGACGACGAGCTGCCGGTGAAGCGCGTCGATGTGGCCGGGATGCCCGACAAGATCTTCGGCAAGCTGAAGAGCCTTGCCGCCGACCGCTACACCATCGTCTTCTCCGCCCCGAACTTGCGCGCCCGCGAGACCATGCGCCACGCCTTCGTCGATCACGGTATTCCCATCCAGATCCTGAAGCCGGGAAATTTGGACGATGGTAATAGTGAGGACTGCCCGAGCACGGGATGCTCCGCCCGACCGCCGCATGAGGGGTCGCAACCCGAAAGCACAGAGGCCGACACCCCGGCCCAAGCCAAACGCCGCCTGCGGCGGGGCGTGGTCAACATCGTGGACAACGACATCCCGCTCGGCATGATCATTCCGAAGGCGCATCTCGCCCTCGTCTCGGCCGCCGACACCCAGGGCTCCCGCGCGGCCAGCCGCCGCACCCGCGCCCGCGTGGACGCCACCGAGGTCACCTTCCCGTTCAAGCCCGGCGACTACGTGGTGCACGCCGCCCACGGCATCGCCTTCTTCCGCGACCTCGTGCGCCGCGAGGTGGACGGCACCGAGCGCGACTACCTGCAGCTGGAATACGCCGAGGGCGACAAGCTGTTCGTGCCCGTGGAGCAGCTCGACCGCGTCACTCGCTACGTGGGGCCCGAGGGCGGCAGCCCCCGCCTCACCCGCTTGAACACGAGCGACTGGGCGCGCGCCATGAACCGCGCCCGCAAGGCCACCAAGAAGCTCGCCTTCGACCTCGTCGATGTGTACGCCCGTCGCGCCGCCACCCAGGGCTTCCGCTTCTCGCCGGACACGCCCTGGCAGCGCGAGATGGAGGAGGCCTTCCCCTACACCGAGACCCGCGACCAGCTCGCCGCCATCGCCGATGTGAAGCACGACATGGAGTCCCCGCGCCCCATGGATCGCCTCATCTGCGGCGATGTGGGCTTCGGCAAGACCGAGGTGGCCCTGCGCGCCGCGTTCAAGGCGACGCAGGACTCCAAGCAGGTCATGGTGCTCTGTCCCACCACCGTCCTCGCGCAGCAGCACTTCACGAACTTCAAGGAGCGCTGCGAGCCCTTTGGCGTGCGCGTGGAGGTGCTCTCGCGCTTCCGCACGCCGGCCCAGCAGGCCGAGGCGCTGCGCGGGTTCCAAGAGGGCGACGTGGACATTCTCGTGGGCACGCACCGGCTGCTCTCGCGCGACGTGAACCCGCACGACCTAGGGCTCGTGATCATCGACGAGGAGCAGCGCTTCGGCGTGGGCCACAAGGAGCAGCTGAAGAACCTGCGCGAGTCCATCGACGTGCTCACGCTCTCGGCCACGCCCATACCGCGCACCATGCAGATGAGCCTGTCGGGCGTGCGCGACATGAGCCTCATCCTCACGCCGCCCGACGAGCGCCGTCCCGTGGAAGTGCACGTGGGCGAGTGGGATCCCGACGTGGTGAGCGGCGCTATCAGGCGCGAGCTGGCGCGCGGCGGCCAGGTGTACTACGTGTCGAACCGCGTGCGCTCCATGGAGGAGGCGGTGCGGCGCGTCACCGCGGCCGCGGGCGAGGCGCGCGTGGGCGTGGCGCACGGGCAGATGTCGAAGGAGCAGCTGGAGCGCGTGATGGAGGACTTCAGCGCCGGCGAGCTGGACGTGCTGGTGGCCACCACCATCATCGAGAGCGGCATCGACAACCCGCACACGAACACGCTCATCATCGAGGACTCGCAGCGCTACGGATTGGCGCAGATGTACCAGCTGAAGGGCCGCGTGGGCCGCTCGTGCACGCAGGCGTACGCCTACTTCATGTTCCCCGAGCACATGGAGCTCACCGAGGAGGCGGCCGCGCGCCTGACCGCGCTGAACGAGCACACCGACCTCGGCAGCGGCATGCGCATCGCCATGCGCGATTTGGAGATCCGCGGCGCGGGCAGCCTGCTGGGCGCCGAGCAGTCGGGCAACATGTCCGCGGTGGGCTTCGACCTGTTCGCGCAGATGCTCGCGCAGGCGGTGAGCGCCACGCGCGAAGGCGACCTCAAGGCCATGGACCAGCTGCCGCCCGCGCTCTCCGACATCACGGTGAACGTGCCGGGGCACACCTACCTGCCCGAGGACTACGTGCCCGACGCCGACGAGCGGGTGCTGTGGTACCGCAAGATCGCCTCGGCTGCCACTGGGCAGGCAGTAGAGGACGTGGCCGCTGACCTGGCTGGAAAGCGCCCCGACATGCCGCAGGCCGCGAAGAACCTGCTGGAGAAGGCGCGCATCAAGGCCTATGCGAACGAGCGGCATATCCGCACCGTGTCGGTGACGGGCGGTCGCCTGGTGGTGGAGCCCATCGACGTGTCGCGCGACCAGATGACGAAGCTGCGCCGTGCGGGCGGCCGCTACTTGGCCGACAAGCGCAAGCTGCAGCTGCCGCTGCGCTACTTCAAGCTGGACGAAGGCGACAACCTCCTGGCCCCCGTAGCCGAGTTCCTAGAAGAGCTGGCGAAATGAGGGAAGGGATCGCTGAGGGCGCGGCGGTGTTTCGGCGGCGGCATCTGAAGGGCGTCGTGTGCGCGCTCGTGGGCGCGGGGCTGTGGGGCTTCTCAGGCGCGTGCGCCCAGTTCCTGCTGGCGAACTACGACATAACGCCCTCGTTCATCACGGCCGTGCGCATGCTGGGTGCCGGGGCGGTGTTCCTCCTAGTGCTGCTCGTGCGCAACCGCGCGCAGCTTGCGGCTATGCTGGGCGACCGGCGCACGCTCGGTCAGCTGGCCGTGTTCGGCGGCGTGGGGCTGTTCCTGTGCCAGATCACGTACACCATCGTGATCGGCTACACGAACGCGGGCACCGCAACCGTGCTGCAAACCACCGGCATCGCCTTCGTCATGCTGTTCACCTGCGTGCTCACTCGACGGATGCCGCGGGGGCGCGAGGTGACTGGGCTTGCGGCCGCCGTCATCGCCACCTGGCTCATCGCCACGCAAGGTGACCCCAGCGCGCTGTACCTGCCGCCCATGGGCCTAGCGTGGGGTATCGCGAACGGGCTGTCGGTGGCGTTCTACATCATGTATCCGAAGAAGCTGTTCGCCGAATGGGGCAGCTTCGCGGTCACGGGCATCGGCATGCTCGTGGGCGGCGTGGCGGCCGCGCTCGTATGGCTGGCGGGCGGGGTCGCGGGTGGCGCGGGGCTCGCGCTGCCCACGCTCGACGCGGCGGGATTCCTTGTGTTCGGGCTGATCATCGTCGTGGGCACGTTCGCCGCGTTCGCGCTGTACCTGCACGGCGTGTCCATCGTGGGCTCGGTGAAGGGGAGCCTGCTCGGCGCCATCGAGCCGGTGAGCGCCACGGCGTTCTCGGCCCTGTGGCTGGGAACCGCGTTCTCGGGAGCCGACTGGGCGGGCTTCGTGCTCATGATAGCTATGATCTTCCTGGTCACGGGCGAGAAGCCGCAGCCGCAGGCAGAAGCGCCCTGCGAGGGCGGGTCTTCTCCCACATGACAAGGGGACAGGT
>OLWR01000111.1_pt1 | contig 52812 bp, 66 predicted proteins | sample 1673531 | NCBI WGS metagenome assembly OLWR01 (sample SAMEA103958114, study PRJEB25191) | human gut metagenome | reverse complement strand
CGGGTGGTTTTTTGCCCGCCGCGCTTCGCGCGCCGTGCAGGCTCACGAGCCTGAAGAAAAGCGGCCGCCCCGAAGAGCGGCCGCGAAAAGCTTGGTGGAGCTTATGAGAAAAACGGCGAACTCCACAAGCACCGCCAACCGCGCAGCTATCCAGCTTGATACTTGCATAGTTAGAGTATCGAAAAACTGGTTTGTTGTCGTTGGCACGTGCCAAAAATAGCAATTTCCGGTGTTTGCAAAACACCAGATGGGCGGCTTGCTGTAAGCCCGTCTAACGCCAGAAAGCGGGGCACCCCTTGTCAGGGTACCCCGCTTGAACACTAATAAGAAAGCTTCTGGCCGGGGTAGATCGTATAAGGTGCCCCAATGCCGTTCTTGCTTGCGATGGTGTGCCAGTCGATACCGAGCGAAGCGCCAATCTCGCTGAGCGTGTCTCCGCTCTTGACGGTGTAGACGCGCGCAGCGCCAACGCCCGCCCTCTGGTTGACGATTGCCTGAACCTCGCTGAAGCGGTCGCCCAGAACGTCGCTGCGCGTCGGCACAACGCCGAACATTCCGCGTTCCACATCATCTGCGAGCTGAGAAGCGGAAGCGCCGTCAATGTAGTTGATGAGGTCTTGCACCTCTTGGTAACGGTCGCCGAGCTTTTCGCGGCGCTCATCGTCAACGCCATACTCGCCGCGCATGACCGCTGCTGCAAGGTCAAGCGTCGTGCCCTCCGGCGAAGGCTCGGCGACCTCTGCGGGCGGAACGTCGGGCGCTGCCGCGCCGGACGGGTTGGCAAACTTGCCCCACGCTTCGCGCGTCATATAGGCGATATCGAGATCAAGCGGCGCGTTGAAGCCATTGAGACGGCCATTCGACGTGTACTGGTGGATTGCGCAGCTACCCCAAGCGCCGAAGCCGCCATCGGGAAGCCACGGCGAAGACTGGTAGCCGGTGCGGTTGTTGTTAGCGTACTGCGCAACCCAGAGCGCGTGATTCGGCGCGATCTTCGACCAATCCTCTTCGGTGCAAACGCTACGGCTCATATAGACGATGCAGCGAACGCCGGTCTGATCGTAGACGTAATCGAGGAACTGCTTTGCCTTGTCGGTTCCGATGCGCCCATACATCTCATAATCGAGAACGGGAATGCCGTTGCCGAAGTAGTTACGGCAGCTTGCGACGAAGTGCTTAGCCTGAGCTATGGGGTCTTCTCCGTTCATGAAGTGATAGAAGCCCCAGAGCTTGCCGAGTTTGATAGCCTGCTGAATCCACGGGTCGCAGGTGTTGTGAACGATGGTGGTTCCCTCTGTCGCCTTGCAGATAACAAAATCGCAAGGCACCTGCGCGAGGTCAAGCCCGCGCTGGTAGTTAGAAATATCAATGCCGTTGAGTGCCATAGAAGCCCCCTCTGATGCAGTAGAAGTAGTGAAAATCGACCTGCTCTAGCTCTTCGAGCGTGAAGGCGCGCGCTGAGTTCCCAGCGCTCGCCGGGTCGCGTATCCAGTAGCCGTCATCGTCGGCGCGCCAGATAAGCACGACGTGCCCGCCGTAGTCCCTATCGCCGAGCGTTCCGCTCATGCCAGCGAAGGCAAGCCACCCATCGGACACGTTTTGAAGGACGGGTGCGAGATCGTAAGAAATCGGCGTGCTCTCGATGCCGTATTCCGGGTAATGCTCGGCAATCCACGCGCAGAACTTGCCGGGGTCGTTAACGCCATCGGTAAGGCACGTGTCACCCACGAACGATGCGAGCGTGAGCGGCGTAATGTCCTGAAGCGTCATGTATTTGACAGCCATAGCGGCGCATGTAAGGCCGCAGCCGTGGTCGCCGATGGTGCCGCCCGCATATGGTATGTAGTCCCATTGCGGGTCGGTCTGAAGCCATATCGGCATGCTGTTACCCTCGGCAATCGGCCTATCGGCAACGATTGCTAGGCGGTCTTCCTCAGCGGCAGCGTAGCCCTCTTCGTGCGCTTCAGCGAGCGCGCCCGCGTCGCTCTCGATATGGCCGACGATGAGCCAGCCGCAGAAGAGCATTGACGCGAGCGCGCCGGAAAGCACGAGGGCGACAGCCTTTAGCCTACTCATCGCGCTTCGGCTCGGTGTAGGTGAGCGCTTGCGCGGAATCGCCAACGCCCGCCGTGGTCGGGTCGGTCACGATGCCAAGAATCGCGAGCACGGCGAAAAGCGCGTTGATGATCGCGGCCAACTGCTCGTTCAGAACTCCAAAGTCCCACTGGTAGCCGAACGGCGCGGCGACCACCTGCACGAGCAGCAGGACGGCGGGAATGAGAGTAAGCCAGAACGTCTTGTTCTTGATTCGTGCAGTGAAGTTAATCATTTCAGTTCTCCTTTTCATAGATGAGGTCTACGCGGTCGTAGATGTGATCGACCTTGTTTGCCATGTCGTGCGAGTGCTCGCGCGATTCCCTGATTTCGTCGTGCAGCGCCGCCGTGGAAGCCCTGAGAGATTCCATAGCTGCTTGCAGCCCTTCCGAAATGTTGTTGCTACGCTCCATCTGCGCAGCGATGCGGCCTTCCATTTCCGAGCGCTCGCGGTCGCGCTGCGCGCGCTCGTTGAGTTCGTCGCGCTTGCGCTCTTCGCGCTTCAGCTCTAGTTCTGCCTGCCGCGCCGCGTTTCGCTCTTCAAGCTCTGCCTTGCGCTCGTTGTTGCGCTGGTACTCGTTAAGCAACTGCTTTGCGAGTATTCCGAAACCGGTAGCAACGAGGAACGCGAAGAACCATTCGGCACCGAAGGCCGCTGCATGGTCTAAAACGCTCTCCGCCACGTCAGCCCTCCGTCACCTCTCGCCAGACGGTTTCTGTGCCGACAGCCCCCGGCTCCCAGACGTTGTTTGCAACGAGGGATTCCCAGACCTTGCCGTTGTGCTTGACGCGGGCACCGAGCGGGTAGGGATTCGTAGAATCGGGCTGCACCCATTCGGGCACTTCCTCTGTCGGCGTGTCGGGCGTGCCAGCTTCAAGCACCTGCGCCCAAAGGCTCGGCGCTGCCGTGGGTGCCCAATCGGTCTGCGACGTGTGCGCCTGAAGGCACGTGTAAAGCTCGCCCTCATAGCTCACGCGCTCGCCCTCGGCGTAGGCGCGGCCGTTGCTGTCCCACGCGGCGAAGAGCGCGGCGGCTCGGCTCGCCACGTCGGTTGAGAGAGACGGCGCTTGTGTCTTGTAAATCGCGATGATCGCGCGCACCATGCTCTCTTCGTCTTCGGTGAGTGCCATTTGTTGCCCCTTTCTCTCGGTAACGAAAAAGCCCCCGCGTCTGCGAGGGCTTTGGTACCTGATAGTGTGTGTTCGCTCTTAGCTGAAGAGCTGCTTATAGAGCGCGTCCATGCGCCTTACCGTCTCGTGAGCGTCAAGCCGCTTCATGCCTCCGCGCCACGATTGGTAAGACTGGTTGACTTGCTCGACGGTCATAACGCCGCGAGCGACCAGCGCCGCTTGCTTCTTCAGCTTGCGCCGCTGCCGCGTCACGGAAGAGCGGCAAGGGCGAACAACCACCTTTTCACCCTCGCCATATGAAAACCTCTTCTTCAGGAAAACGAAGCCGCGCGACAGCTTCACTACGCGCGTCTTCTTGCGGTTGATGATGATTCCCAGATCGTCGCAGAGCGCTTCGATGCGCGAAAGCGCGTCCCAAAGCGTCTGCTTGTCAAGCGCGATGCAATAGCTATCGTCCATGTAGCGACCGCTCGCGAGGATGCCCGGAAGCGAAAGCATCAGATGGTCTATCGGCGACGGCAAGGCCACCGCTAGAATCTGGTTCGGCTCGCTGCCAAGACCAAGCCCGCGCGCACCGTGAGCGTCTATCTGGTCGCCCATGACGCGCTTAACGCGCTCATCGTCAATGGCTCTGTCAATGATGCGCTTGCAAGCGTCGTGGTCGATGTTCGCGAAATAGTCCGAGAAATCGACCTGCAAGATGTAGCCTTCCGCCCCGTGCTTTCGCCGGTGGGCTACAAGCTGACGCTTCATGCGCTTGATTGCGTACTCGGTGCCGCGCCCCTTCACGTTTGCGGCGCATCCCTCTGTCAGGGTAGGCCAGATCGCGGGTGCGAGCGCGTGACGGCTTAAAGACTTCTGTATGACACGCTCCGAGAAGTGGACAGAGCAGATATGACGAAGCTTTCCGCGCTCGAAAAGGTCAAACTCGATGAAGCCGCGCCGGAAGTCAGCGCCCGTGAGCAGGTCGCGGCGCGCCCGCATGATGTTTGGCATGACACGCCCCATGTAGCGCTGGACGCTTGCCTTCCAGCGAACGCCCGCAGCAGCGCCGTTCGCCGCGCTGTATAGGTTATCGAGGTCTGCGACGGCTTCTAGCGTGCATCCTTCGATGCGCCTAGCCCTATTCTCCGCGCGCTTGGCATCTCGCCTTGCGCGGCGTGCTACGCGTCGCTCTTCAGAGTTCATGAGGGCACCCCGCGCGGCTTGCAGTCGGCATCCAGCAGCCGCTTGACGGTTGACCATGAAACGCGGTCGGAAGCCGAGAACCGCGCCATGCAAGCAGCGAACGGCAACCGTCGCGGGGTGCATATTTACGGGCGCATGCCCGATGGTCGCCCCTTCCTTCCTCAAATGCACGGCGCGCGGCGCTTACGGCCGCGTGGTCTGGCAAAGCTTGGGAATCACGGCAGCGGGCGTATCCAGTCGTTCGTCGGCGCGTTGTTGTTGGCATTGCCGTTGTTGTTGACATTGCACGCGTTGGACGAAGAACCACCCATGACAGACCGCAGCCACCAATTGACGCGACGATTTCCAAGAGACAACTCGCGAACATTTTACCCCTTTCCTATGAGTTTCACGCCAGCGCGAGCGCCCTTTATCAGCTTAATGTCGCTGTCGATTCGGTCTAGGATTCCTTCGAGCCGCGCGGCCTTGATGGGAAGCCCCATAGTCAGAAGGCTTTGCATGTCTTGGTAGAGCTGGTTTAGATCTGCCAGCGCAAGCGTCATGTAGCGCTTCCGCTCATCGACGTTGCGCGCCGTGTTCGGATAGAATGCGTCGGCCTTAACCAGATTGAAGACAACGCTTCGCGCCGTCTCTGCCATAGGCACCGCGAAGATGAAGCGGTAGGATTTCGGAACGTCGCGCGACGTTACAAGGCGCGTCACGTCGTTTCTGATCGCAACCGCCGTGTTGAAATACTCGAAAGAGCTTAGGTTGCGGTTGCGCATGTATACGCCGCTCACTTCGCGGCACCTCCTAATCTGCGACGGTTGGCGCATGCGCAAGGCATGCGCCAGCGCGGTACTGTGTACGGCTTATCAGCCTATGAGGAAGCACGGCAGCGGGCGTCTCCAGACGTTCGTCGGCGCGCCGTAGCTGGCACGGCCGTCGTTGTCGACAGTGCACGCGGTGGACGAAGAACCACCCATGACAGACCGCAGCCACCAAATGACGCGACCGCCCGCGATGCGGCTTGCCGTATCGCTGAAGATGGGGAACTGGCTATCGAAGCCGACAGAGTAGCCCTTGGTGCCCCATACCGGACAGCCGTAAACCTCCATCTCTGAGGGCGACCAGACCTTGCCCAAATCCGCCCAGCTCCAACCGCTCGATTCGGTGAGCTTTTCGCTCGAAGAATAGCGCTCTTCGAGAAGCACGCGCTGCGCCATGATCGCGTTCTGAAGCGCGGTCGGCAGCGCTGGCAGGAAGTCGTTGATTTCCCAGTCGTGCAGCTTCGAAACCAAGTAAGGGTGCTTTTCCTCGGCGGTACCGTTGTTGTCGTTCGTATCTCGCCACTGAAGGTAGCTGGTGTTTGATGCCTTGTCTCCGGTGACGCTCACGGGCGCGAGCGGCACCATGACGATATGGTGCCCCTTCGCTGTGTCGCCGCACTGGTAATAGTGGTCGATAGCGCCGATGCGGTAGCGCACCGTCTGCGACGGCACGTTAGCGCCCGCCGTGATGGGAACGTCGATGTAATCGCCGATACGAAGACCGGCGAAGTTGGCGCTTCGAGCGCGGTTCCGAAGCCATGTGTAAACGTCGGTGCTCCCGATCTCGCTTGCGAAGACCGAAGCGAGCGAGCGACCGCCGTATGCGTTGATGATGTGCTGCCGGTCGTATTCCTCGGCAGTCGTTACGGCGTTCGCCGTGTTGCGCGCAGAAGAATCCTTCAGATTGTAGGCGGTTCCGCCGATAGAGAACTTCGACAAGTCGGCCATTGCTTTTCTCCTTCCTTAGTTGAGCGTCGCCGTCTCGCCGCTCACGTTCGCCTGAGCGACGGTTACGGTCTCGCTAGAAAGTGCAGTGCGTCTGTTGGTGGGCATGTACGCAGTTTCGCCAAGAACTATGTAGCCGTCCTGTAGCTCCACAAGCGCCGTCGCAAGCGTCGCGTTCTCTTCGCGCAGCTCTTGCACCTCGTCATCTGAGGGCGGCTCGATAGAAGCGATAGAGTTTGCGATGTTAAGCGCGTTCTGCGCAGCGGCGGTGGCATCCTCCGCCGCGCCGTTTGCCGCAGCAGCGGCGGCGTTGGCACTTGAAGCGGCAGTGTTCGCCGCGCTCGCGGCGGCGTTGGCGTTGGATGTTGCCGCGTCGGCGTTCTGCTTGGCGGTGTTGGCGGCTGATGCCGCGTTGTTCGCAGCCGTGGTTGCAGCGTCGGCGTTCTGCTTGGCGGTGTTCGCCTCCGAAGCTGCGCTTGTCGCCGACGCTGCGGCATCGTTTGCAGCCTTCGCGGCGTTGGTCGCGCTCGTAGAAGCCGAGTTCGCCTTGCTCGCGGCGCTGTTCGCCGCGCTGGCCGCGCTGTTGGCTGAGCTTACGGCCTGATTGCCACGGTCGATGAGGTCTTGAACGGCATCGTCCCAGTTCTGCGCGGGCTGCTGCCCGTCAAGAGCGCTGCGCAGGATTTCGATAGCGAACCGCTCCGTTGAGTAGGTGTTTCCGCCCTTCGTTATCGTGAAGTAGGCTTCGTCGGTGTAGCCGGGGACGCTGCAAAGCTTGGATTCGTCAACCGTGATCGTGGCGGCGTTGCCGCTGACTGAGCATTGCCCGCGATAGTAGTTGCGCTTGTTCGGCAGAAGCGCCACGAGCCACACCGTAGCGCCCGAAAGCGAGAACTCGGCTCCGTTGTCGTAGATAAGCGCGTTGATGGTCGTTCCGCCATCGTCGCCCTGACCCACCTTAATACAAGTTCCCGCTCCCTCCTTCGAGATATCGAGTTCAAGCGTCCGCGTGTTGCTCATTGCGCGCCGCCTTCCTCGCCGGTTCCGTAGGCGAGTGCGCGGAGGGCTTCGAGCGCTTCGGCGAAGCTCATAGCAGACCGCGCCTTGCTAGACACGGGCTGCACGTCCGCACTCGCGGCGACGGCTGGCACGCTCGCGGCCAGAGCATCGAATACGTCAACGACAGCTCTAACCCTGTCATCGACGTATATGGGCTGAACGATGGTGAACGAGCCTTCGCGGTTCTCAGGCTCCTTTACGTCGTCAACGGGAACGATGGAACGGCTTCCATCATCGTCAACGGCGATGAATACAATTCCGCCCTCAGCGGCTTTCTTAAGAAGCTCGCTGTCGTACTCAGTAATGACTGCTTCCGAGTTGCTTAGCGGGTCGTGAGCAACGTAATAAATAGTCGCCATGAAATACCTCCCTAGTCCAGTCCGCAGTATGTGCATAACCCGTTCTTGAAGTTGATGGATCGCGTTTTCCAAGACCAAGAAATTGTTCCGTCTCCGTCATCTCTAATCTCGCTAATGTACGTGACACTCGAATCTTTCGTTGTGCAGATGGTCGCTGTCGTACTCTGATTGCTTGATACGGCAGTCGAAATCTGCGGCGAACTGATGCGCACCGTTCCTTCTGCCGTAATCTGAATGCCGCGATACTTGATTGACGGATCGTCAATGTTGTACGAGTGGGCGGAGAAGTCAATCTTTCCTATCTGCGTGCTGTTCTCATACCCGTAGATAGCACCGCTGACAATGCGAAGAAGGTTCGACACCGTACCGCATTCGAACGTTCCGCTTGCGTTTATGTTGTTCGCGGTCATGTAGTTAGTCGTGAGCTTTCCCGTGCTCAGGTTCCACGTGTTACGCCCCAGACGGTCGCTGATCGTGCCGGTCTCGATGTAGGTAGCGTTGATATAGAGCAGACCGCCGCTTAGGTAGATTCCCTGCGTAGCGCCGTTGTTCGTCAGCCGGTTGAAAACCTCACGTTGCGTGAGGGAATCGTCCAGCTCGTCCACCTTGTCTTGCGCTTGCGCCTGCTCAATAATGCTCTTCGCCTGACGGGCTGCTGAGTTGTACGTCTTGATGGTATCTGAATAGTCGCTGTATGCGATTTCGTAGAGCTGCATAGCGTCCGACAGCTCTTCAGCCGTCGTTGTCCCAAGCACGTTTTGGATGCGCAGTTCTAGCTTCGCATGCGTGCCGTTGACACTAAACACCGCTTCGTACTGAGTTCTGAGAACTTGCTTGAATTGGTAGTTGAGGTATTCGCTGTTGTATAGGCTTTCGTACTCGTTTTCGAGGTCTACGCGCTCCTTCTCGACGGTCTGCATGATCTTAGACACCGCCGCGTGCTCGGCTTCCGTTATGATGCCGTCTTCGGCTATGCCGTCCATCGTCTTATCGAGTTCGTCAAGCCCGGTGAAAAGGTCTTCAACGCTCGTGTCGCCCAGTTTCGCGCCAGCGGAAAGCGAGAACTCGCCGCTGGTCAAGTCCCAGAAGTTGTTTCCCTTCTCGTCGGTCAGCAGACCGGCGCGCACGCGGTCGGCCTTCATGGTTCCAGCGTTGATAACGTCGGCAGTAACCATGCCACCCGTGAAGAACGTTCGCCAATCCCATTGACCGTCTGACGTAAGGCCAGCAGCCAACCGCTGACCGCGACCGTTGACGTTGATAGCCCACATGTCGGCGGTTGACTTGACCGGCAAACCCGTTTCGGGGTTCAGCGGTACGTTGCTCCAAATCTCGCCCAGCTCGAACGTCTCGACATGGTAGGTGCCAACCGCGTTGAACTGAGCGTTGAGCGCCTGCTGAAGCTGAATTAGCCACGATACCGACGTGCCAGCCGCAGCGTCGTAGAGCGCGTTTTGCTGGCTGTTGCTCTTCAGGGCGTTGTTGACGCTCTGCCACATGTCGGCCATCGTGTCCGTAAGCGTGCCGAACGTCACGGTCGCGTCGCCGGTGAGCAAGTCGCGCTCAATCTGAGACACGCGGCCATGAAGGCGCACGCCTTCGGCAGAAAAGCCCTTGTCGATGATCGCAACGTCATCGCCCACGCCCACGCCCTCCCATGAGCGCCCGAATGCGTAAAGGTCGATAACCGAAGCGGTGTAGGTTACTTTCGGCTCCTTCACTTGCTCTAGGTAGTCTTTCGTTTCCTGCAAGAGCTGCGCCGCGTCCTCGCACTGCTCGTTGACGTATGACGCAACGGCGGGCAGAATGCCGCCCTCGCCGTCAGGGTGTCCCCAAACGGTAGTAGCTTCGGCATCCTCCACGTAGTCTTTGCCGTTGTTAATGTCGCCGAAAGTGAGACGGCGACCGTAGCCGCCGCCCTCAGTCTCAACGCCCTTGCCGTAACCGTAGACGCGAGTTTTCGGGTTGTCGCTCGCAACGGAGCGCTTGACGGAAACGAGGTCTTTAGTCCACGTGAACCGCTTAGCGCTACTCTGGTTGCCGCGCTTGGCGCGCACGCCCACGCGGCGGCTAACGATGCTCGCGCCGTCGTGGACGATAAGAGTTTCAAGCTCGCCGCCCCACGTCTCGATGATTCCGGCCAATCCCTCACGCACGCTCTCATGGTAGAAGGTGCGCGAAGCGCTGCCGCCCTGATCGCACGTGCCAACCTCCCAGCGCGTGTCTGCGAGGATTGACGCGAGGGCGACCGCGACGCTGCCGGAAGGCCGCTTATCGTCCAGCCAGTCATCCCACGTCTCGTTCACCGAGTTGATGCAGATGGCTTGCGTTTCAGGCGCGCCGTCATCGTCGTGTACCCTGTCGATGGTGTCAACGATGTGTTCGTGACACGTGCCCTGAAGGTCAATCCAAACTATGCGGTCGCCCTTCACGAGGTCTTCGGCGCACGTGATGCCCAGCTCGTCGGTTCCGTCCAGCGCGTCGGTGTGCGTTGCGGCGCTCACCGTGAGCCGCCCCAGATTGTCGCCCCAACGGCTGAAACGGGTGAAGCCTATGCGTCTAATTAAAGCCATCGTTCCACCCACTCTAGTACCGCCGTGCCGCTGGTGATGTTCAGGTGGCACCGCCCGTTGATTTCGAAGTAATCCGAATCAATCGTTACCGGCGCGGTCTGGTTGTTAACCGTCGCGTGCTCGGTCGCCATGTCAAGCCTGATGGTGCTTGAAGACGTGAGCGCGGTGTTGATAGCCACGAACTCGCCGGTATCGACGTTCGTAATCCGCCACGCGCTGCCAGCGGAGGGCTTCGCCGTGACCTTCAGGTAAGCGGGGCGGTTGCCGCCAGCGTTTACGTAGACGTTGCCCGCCGAAACCTCCATGCGGCGCTTCTGCCCGTAATAGTCGGGGTCGCCGACATGGAAAGTCACGGTGGTTGTCGGGCAATCGTCCGTGATCTCGTCTAGGTCGGTGCTGCCGCTCACGATTGCGAGCAGGTAGCGCGTCGGGTCATCGGGAAGGTAGAGCGGCGCGGGTTCTTCAGTCCAGAGAGCCGCCGCGAGCTTGTGCCGCATCTCCGCGACCTCGCGGCGGTCTTCAGTCCTAAGCCAAATCTCAACGGGGAGGTCGTAGCCGCCACGGTAGGCGCTCTTGAAAACCTCGCCGTGCCGCCCCGGCACGCTCTCGAACGTCGCGTTGACGGTCGCCATGATGGGGCGGCGCACCTTGCAGTAAACCAGCTTCGATAGGTCGGTGCCGTTGAAGATGATTCGGTCGTGCTGGTTCCTAGTCCGTCTAAGTTGCAACTGGCACCCCCCTTTGCTTCAGCTTGCTTGCGATGCCAGCGCCGATCTGCTGGCCTGTCTCGTATGCGTCCACTCCGTCAGCGACCGTGGCGTAAACCGTCACGGCGACGTTAACGGGCTGGCTCGGCGCGTCGGCGAACCGCGAGAAGGCGCGGTTTACCGATGTTTCGATGAAGCCTTGCAACTGCTTCTCAGGCGCGATGAACTCGCCGCCAGCTTCGCCAACGCCGACGATTGAAGGCTCATCGAAGTAGCCGCCGCGCGCGTACCAACTGATGCTCACGCTCGGTAGCGAAATCGGGCCAAACTCGTTCCAGCTGACGTTGAAGTGCGGAAGCTTTGGCTTCGGAATGCTTATCTTGATTCCGCCGAAGGCGTTCATGATCTTCTGCGGAATGCTCGAAATCGCGTTCCATGCGCTTTCGATAGGGTTCTCTATGAAGCCCCGAATGCTGTTGAACACGCCCTGCACCTTCGAGCCAAGGCCGGGGAATCCCAGCTTGTCGCCGATGCGGTCGGCGATGCTAACCGCCGTGCTCTCGGCAGCGTCAAGCTTCGAGCCGATGTTGTCTTTAATCGCGTTGAAGGCGTTTGCCGCTTGGCTCTTCGCAGTCTCCCAGTCGCCGTTCATTGCGGCTTGCAGAGCGCCAGCCGCTGAGCTGCCAACGGTCTTCGCGGTGTTCATGTCGTTCTGCACCGTGGAAGCGATTTGCCCAAAGGCCGAATCGGTGTTGCCGGTTAGGTTGTTCCACCAGTTAGACACGGTATCGACCGCGCCTTGTGCGAGGTTCCCGACGTTGGTTTTAAGATCATTCCAAGCGTTCGAAGCGCCGGTTTTGATGTTCTCCCAAGTGTCGGAAGCGCCTTGCTTCAACTGCTCCCACTTCTCGCCAACGCCGGTGCAGAAATCCGAAACGCCGGTGCTGACCTGCTCCCAGATTCCGCCCCAGAACTCAGGCACGCCAGCGAAGAAATCCTGCACGGCTTGCCACTTCTCCGAAATCCAGCCGGTGAAGTCAGACCACATCTGCTTACCGGCCTCGGTCTGCGTGAAGAACCACGTAAGGCCAGCGACGGCGGCGGACACGGCGGCAACGCCAAGGCCGATAGGATGCGCGGCGATAAGCCCGGTAAATCCCGTCCAGCCGCTAGAGAGCGTGCCGGTGAGCATGCTTCCAAGACCGCCCGCCTTGGTGACGATGTTAGAGAAGCCGGTTCCGATCTTGCTTAGAAAGCCCGTATCGCCCATGAGCTTCTTAGCGCCGCCCCAAAGCTCGCCAGCGGTCTTGAAGGCGCTTCCCACGCCCTCTGCGGCCTCCATCGTCTTACCAATGGCGGTTGTCACGCCGCCGAAGGCGACGGCTCCTAGAGCGAGGTTGTTAACAAGCGTCTGCTGCTCTGGCGACAGGTTCTTGTACCAGCCCGTGACGGCTTCGAGCGCGGGCGCGAGCGTGTTAAGAAGGCTCGTGCCGATCTCGGTAACGGCGGTCTTGACGGGCAAGGCCGCTTCGCCGAGTTCCTGCATGCTCTGGTTCATCTCGTTCTGCGCGTCGCGCGAAGCGAGAAGGTCTTTGTTCGTCTCTTGGTACTGCCGCCCCGCGTCCGCGTAAAGCCCGGTAAGCGTCTCGGTGATGAGCTGCGAACGCTCCTGCTCGCTGCCGCACGCCGCGAGCGCGGCGTTGAACGCGTCTTCCTTCGTCTGGCCTTCTGCGACCGCCTGATTGAAGGCAGCCTGCGCCGAAGAGTGCCCGGAAAGCGCGGCGCTCCATTGCTCGGCGGATGCCGTAGACCAGTTGAGCGCGTCGGCAAGACCGCCCGTGACCGTGCCGGTGTGCGCCGTCTCCTGCGCGGCTTCCGCGAGGTTTTCAAGTGGCAGAGCGTCGCCGAACGTGGCGTAAGCGCCAGCCGCAATATTCGTCCACTGCTGCAATTCCTGCTCGTTGGTGGTCAGGCGCGCGAGGTTCTGCGAAGCCTCGGTTGCCGTGTCGCTCTGCCCAAGGATGCGGTAGAACATGGCGTAGGTTGACGAAGCCTGCTCGGCTGTTCCGCCAGCGCTCACCCACGCGGTTTCGAGCTGGCCGCTCTGCTGTATGGCTTCCTCTTGGCTCGCCGCAAGCCCGGTCAGCGCCGTTGCCGCGCCGACAACCCCGCCGGATATGGCGGTGCCCGCGCTCGAAACCTTGGAACCGGCGCTAGATATGCTGTCGGCGTTGTCCTCGATAGCCTGACCGAGCTTGCCAATGGCCGTCTTTGAGCCTTCGGCCTGACGCGCGGTGTCCGCAAGCTCGGTGCCGTAGCTGTCAAGCTGGCGCTCGCACCTCACTATCGCGAGCTTAAGGCTGTCGTACTGCGCTTCTTCCTGAGCCGTGAGCTTAGCGCCGCTCTGCTTCTTGCTTTCAAGTTGCTGAAGAGCCTGCTTATACATGTCAAGCTGCTTCTTTGTTTCCTCAACAGACTTGTTGAGGGCATTCATCTTAAGCTCAAGAAGATCGGCGTTGCTTGGGTCGAATTTCAGCTCTCTGTTCACGTCCCGAAGGTTGCTTTGGGCGTTGCGCGCTTGCTTCTGAACGGATTTCAGCGCATCTTGAAGACCCGTCGTGTCGCCGCCGAACTTGATAACAAGACCCTTGTAGGAAACAGCCACGTAATCACCCCTCTTCGGTTGTCAAAGTACCATGAGTGCTTGAAGCAACGCGCCCTCGCGGGTGCGCTGCCGTCAAGAACTCACTTCACGTCATGACCAGAACGCGGCTTCGGCCTTGCGCGCCTTCTCGTCCTCGTCGTAGTGCGCCGCAGCGTCGGCGTAGAACGCGTTGATCTCCAGCAGGTCTTGAACCTGCCGGTAGCTCATCATCTGAAGGTCTGAAAGCGTCAGCCCGCATTGCTGGCAGTTGTAGATGTAGCGCGCGTCGCACGCGTCTTTCAGGTTACTTGGAAGCGGCGGCGCCGGTCTTTTCGGCTTCCTCGGCTTCCACTGCATCTTGCTTCGAGCTTGGAAAAAAGTTGTCCCTCACGATCTGCATCACGTCGTGTGCCCAACCGTCCGCGCGCTCCAAGTCGAAAGCTTCTGCCGGGAACGCGGAAACCCAGTCATCGAACTTCTCATCGAACTTCGGGTTCGCGGTCTTGATGCACGCGTAGAAGATTTCGAGAAGCGGGACGATGGGCGGGAAACCGAACTTGTCCAGATTCTCCAAGATCGCGCCGGTGTCCTCGTTAATGTCCTTCGGGCGCATGGTGCCGTTGGGCTTCACGACGTTGAAGCATCGAGAGAACGCAATCGGCGTGAACGCGTTGAAGGTCGCTTCGAACTCATTTTCGCCAACCTTGATAACCATTCGCAACCTCCTACTCGGACGGGGTCTTGTGCGCAAGCTCGATATCGACCGCATCAAAGAAGGTGTCGTAATCGGCAAGGCCGGTGAAGCTGTCATAGCCGCTCGTGCGAATGTCGGTGCTCGGGATGGTGACGGGTCGCCACGTGAACGGGTAATCGAGCTGCGTAATCTCCGGCGTATCCTGAATGGTGTTAAGCTCCTGCGTCGGCTTCGAGAGCTGGCACATGAGAAGGCAGCGGCGGCGACCGAGCACGTGCCCCGGCTGCTCGCACATGAAGGCGAACTTTTTAGGCGTTCGGTCTGCGCTCAGGATGGTTCGCCCGTCCTGCGCGATCTCGTAGCCCACGAGGTCTGCGATGAGCTGGCGAAGATCAGCCGTCCCCTCGGTGTCGTAGAAGCTCATGGTGCCGCTTCCGCCGTTGTCCTGCTGCTTGTCAAGCCAAACCTCGTTGTCGGCGTAGCTAGAAGCCGTCTCAACGGTCGGCTCCATGCTGATAGCGACGGTGCCCGCGACGTGCACGGGGTCTTCGTAGGTAAGCGCGTCTTCGTCGGTGCAGATCGCGAAATGCGAGTTCTTCACGCCGAAGAATCCGTTTCGTGCCATTTGGTCTCTCCTAACTCTCGGCGACGTTCACGGTGAACGCCGCTTCGGTAAGCTCTTCTGAATCAATGTTCGTGATGCTCAGCATGAACGGGCACTCTGCGGCTTCGAGCGCATCGCGTATGCGTTTCTCGGTCGCGTAGTCGCGGTGCCGCGTGTAGAGCGCGATATCGTAGGGCATCCACGAAAGGTAGGTGCCGTTGTCCGCGTAGGCCGCTTCGTTGTAGCCCGCGACAAGGCAGATGAAGGGCGGTGCCGGTTCCTCACCGTCAGCGAAGCGCTGGTTAGCCCACGGGATGCCGAGCGAATCGAGAACGCCGCAGAGCGCCTTTAGCTCAATCATCGTCCGTCGCCCCCCATCTCCGCGAACTCTCGCGCCACTTGGTCTGCAACCTTCCTGATAACGCCGTCGCCGGGAACGGTGCCGTAATCCTCGCCAGTCTGGTTCGTGATCTGGTGGCCGTTCTCCAACAGGTGCGTTAGCTGGTATCGCCGGTTGTGCACGGTGCATTCGGTGCCCGTCTCATCGGTCTTAACGTCGGCCTTCCAGCCCTTCTTGTAAGCACCGGTGCGCACCTTGCTTTCTTGCTTCAACAGCTTTACGGCGCGCCTTCCTGCTTCGCCCGCGTTCTCAGCGAGCGCGGAAACGTTGTCTTCCACGCACTCTTTCATGCAGCTGCTTATGAACCGCTCGATGCTCTGCTCAGCCACGGTCGCCCACCACCTCAGCGAGCGTCAGGCGCACGAAGTCGGGGCTTGACCTGTCAACGCGCGCGACCGTGAGCCGCGCGCCGTCGAACTCGACTAGCCGCTCACCTTCGTATGCGCTCTTGCGAATCTGCAATACGGCTTCGGGGTGTACGCCAGCGGCAGCGGCGGCGTAATAGGCCGCGTCGCCCATAGAGAAGACGTTGCAGAACACCTTGCGCTTTGTTTCCTCCGTCTGCTGCACGCCGTATTCGTCCTTCTTGACGGTCTTAGCGATGAGCTGGCACGTGCCAGCCCACATGCTCATTTCACGCCCCCGAACTCCGAGCTGCCGCGCATCATGGTTAGCAAATCGTCGAAGCTCTGAGTAAGGCGGTCGGCATCGGGGTTGTCCATGCCGAAGGTCGCCTTGCAGTAGACCTTCACCGCGAGCCGAACCGTGCTGTTCGAATCGTCGGCGGCTACGGTATCGGCAACGCCGCCCGCGCGCATCGCGGCGCGGGCGGCTTCGATGAGGTCTTCGATCTCAGCGTCAAAGTCGGTGCAGTCGGCGGGAATCCTCAGCGCTTCGCGGCACGCGTCAAGCAGCTTCGGCTTCTCTGCCATCTGTCACCACCTCGTTACTTTGCGGCGGTGCCGATGGTGAGCTGGCCGAAAGACTTAGGCACGACAAGCCCGCCGTCGAAGAGCAGGTATCCGTCAAAGCAGCGCTTCTGCGTACCCGGCTCGACGTAGGGCGTAATGTCCACTCCGTCGAAGATGTTTCCACGGAACAGGTCGGGATAGCCCGCCTTGATGATACCGTCCGCCATCGAATCGTCGCGCTTAACGAGCTTGCCGAAGATATGACCCTCAACGGCGGGGTCTTCGGTCTTCTCGTCCACGAAGTAAGAGCGCCCGTTGGCATCCTCGACCATAGCAATGTGGTTCCAAATAGTGTTGCCGTTGGCGTAGATAATGCAGCCCTTCGGCGCGGGGTTGCCGTAGGTGTAGAGCAGGCCAAGAAGCTTGGTGATATCCGCCTTGGCAAGCGTGCCAGCGGTGGCGCAGTTAATCTTGTTGCCGGAATCCATGCCGAGCGTGCCGTCAACAGTCTTGGCGTGGACACGCGCGTTGGCGGCGACGGCAAGGCGCGCGCCAGTCTCGTTGACGATGTACTGCTCAAAGCCGTTGATAGACTGAACCGCCATCTTGCGGCTCATCTTGACGGTCTTCTTGATCTCCTCGCCCGTAAGGGTGATGGTGTCGAACTCGTTCTGCTCCTCATCGGTGGGCGCTGCGCCCTCATCGGTCTTCGCCGCGTCGCCAGCCTTGATGCTCTTATGGCGGATAAGCTCGAACTGATGCGGGAAGTTGTCCTTGTGGATGTCGCCGTAGAGAACAGCCGTGTTGTCAATCAGCGTGAAAATCTGCGTCTGAAGCTCGACGGGGATAACCGCATCGGTGTTGCTGGTCAGATGCGTAAACGCCGTGCGCTGCTCGATAAGGTGGTTGTACGCGTCGCGCTCAACCTGCGTAAGCTCGGTGCCACCGATGAGCTGCACGCCGGAACGGCTGGCAATGTCCTTCACCCACGCGCGGCGGGCGGCGGCGTTGTAGTCGGTGGTGTCGCGCACCTGCGGAAGGGCACCGCGAGCGCTCGCGGAAGTCCCCAGCGGCACGGAATCGACACGGCGGGCGGTGCCGTTCTCGATAGCGGCGCGCGCAGCTGCAACGGTCGCGGTGTGGCTGTCGCGGCGCTGAGCGGCGGCGGCGTTGCGCTTCTCGATCTCGGCGGTAAGCGCGCTCATGCGCTCTGCGTCCTGCTCGGTCGGCTCGGTGTCGGTGCCGTCATCGGCCTTGTACTTATCGACAAGACCCTGAAGCTCGTTAAGCAGGTCATCCATAGTCATCTCGTCCATCGTTCTAAACCTTTCTGCTCTTGGCGATTGCCAGTGTCGCCCTCGCAACGGCAAGGGCACTCTTACGGCGCGCAAGCTCCTTGCGCGACTGCTCAATCGCTCCGTTGAGCAGGTTTCTTGCTGATATCTCGGTGTTCGGGTCAGCCGGAAGGCTGACGGCGGACACGTCGAAAACCTTTTTGACGCGCGTAATGGTCGTGGTATGCGTCTCGCGGTCGTATTCGTCTGCCGCTACCGTGAAAGCCCATGACATGCGCGTGATAAGACCGGCCTTTATCTCTTCGAAGAGATCGCGCGCGCCCTGAGAGCGCGACAGGTCGGCGGCGATGAAAAGCCCGTGCTCGTCCGGCTCCACAATGAGCGTCCCGTTGCTCATGCGGGCGTACACTCTGCCCGCATGGTCGAACTGAAGGATAACGTCGCTCATGTCCGCTTCGCGGAAGGCATCGGGGCTGATAACCTCGATGTATTTTGTGCCGTCGAAATCCTCGAACAGAACGTATGGGTCGTTGAAAGTAGAAGCGTAGCCCTCAACGTAGTATTCCGTGTCGAAACGCTTCTTGGTTGCTCCGTCAGCCGCCCGCACGTTGAGCGGCACGGCAAGGGAACGGTATTGCCGCTCACTCGGTTTCGCTGGCATCGTCTACCTCCTTCTTGTCGCCGTAGCCGCTGCTCGCGTCGATTGCGGCTATGTTCGCGTTCGTCTGCGCGGCTTGCGCCGCCTGTTCCGCCGTGTGCTCGCTGATGAGTGCAAGGTCGATGTACTCGCCGCGTATCACGTGGCGATCTCCGCCCTCGTAGTGCGGGGATTGGAACACATCGGCTACCTGATTGCCGTTCCAGATGCCACGGTCGAACAGCGCGACGGAAACGTTAAGCTTCGTTGTGTTGCTGGCGAACTCTAGGCGGTTCGCGCTGAACATGATTGAGTTTCCGTGCGCTATCTCATTCGCCGTGTACGTCATGGACGTGATAACGAAGCCGAGCTGAACAGCGAACGGCTCGATGCGTCCTTCGTAGTAGCTGTTGAAGGTGTCTTCGTCCGCGCAGTTCGTGACGATATCCTCGTTTGAGCCGAAGAAGCGGTAAGCGCTCTTCTCGATTCGTTCCATCTGCGCCGCATCGACCGTGTAGCTTGTCGGCGTGATCTGCTCAACGTCAGAAAACAGCTTGTCATAGACCGCGATTCCGCCCGCGTTGTCGGCGGAAAGCTGAGCGTTGAACGCCTTTCGCGCCCGCTCTTGGTCGCCTTCGTTTCGGTTCTGGCTCAGCTTGCCGATGAAGCGGATTGCCGCGCCCTGATTGATAGCCGACTGCTCGGCTTCGTTCTGAGCGTGCATAAGCTCTAGCGTCGGCTGAAGAACGTTCGTGCCGTCGCCGAACAAATCGCTTTGGTACTGGTGGCGCGTCATCACGCCGACGCGCGACCACTCGACAAGCACGCTGTCGCCTGTCGGGAACGTGAGCTTTAGCCAAAGCTCGCCGTCAACGTCGTATGCTTCGCACTGGCTCGGCAGCACGGGATAGTACCCGGTTATCGTAATGCCGTCGCCAGCGTCGATAGGCACGATAAGCGCCGTGTCGTTGACCTGAAGAATCGTCCAAATGCGCTTGATGAACTGCGGCGTGGTCATCCACGGGTTAGGCTGCTGCCTGAGAGCGCGCGCGGCGACAGGCTGAGCAGAGCCGGAAACCTCCGGTTTCAGCTTGCTTGCGTGGTCTGCGCCGCTCTCGATGATGCTTCGCGTAAGCTCTGCTTCGTAAAGTCCGCCCTGCCACGTCGTGAACGACGGCGCATAGGCCGTGAACGTGGAGAAATAGCCGTTTACCGCTTGCATCTGCGGACGGTGGAACACCGCATCGAAGAGCGAGCGCAGAAACGGTTGTGATCTGCTCAACTCTAACCTCCTATCATCGCGCGGTAATCGTCCGCAATGTTCTTCATCGCAATGAACGCGTCGCACTCAGCCGCCCACGCGTCTATGCGGTTGCGCGGGTCTTGGTTCTTCTTGTCCGGCTGAATGTTTCCGTTCACGTCGGTTCGAATGGCGACGTTCGAGCGGCACCATTCGGCAATCGGGTTGGCGTTGTCCACGATGCGACCTTCCTTGTAGAGCGCTCGAAGCTCCTTCATCGGCATTGACAGCGTTTGCGCGCCCTGAATGACCTTTTGCAGGTTGTCAGCGCCGAAATAGTCTTCGTATGCTTCCACGGTCGGTACGTCGCGCATGTGCCACGGGTCGTAGCCGCAAGAGACGGCATAGATGCCGTACTTGTCCTGAACCTCAGCCACCCAATCCAGAACGTCGCGCTTGTCCATGATTGGCGTTTCACATGTGCGCATAAGACCGCGAGCAATCCACGCGTCGTAGGGCACGCCGTCGCGCCCTCCGCGCCGCCCCTCCTTCTCCGCCTGCTCCAACGCTCGAAGCGGAATCCAAGCCATGTGCAGCGCGTAGAAGTTCGGATCGTTAGGCCGCTGCATGAGAAGGCAAGCGGCGGTAAGGTCGGTCGTGTCCGCCGCGTCAACGCCGAGCACGGCATACGTAAACGTTCCGTCGCCGGGGTCGAAAGTGGCTTCGTTGTGAATCTCAGACCACGTAAGCCAAGCCTGAGACTGGTTTTCAATGAGGTTGAAGTCCTTAACTAGCAGAGTGGGAAGGTATGTCGCATCGTCCTTCGCCTTAGAAACGTTCTGGCGAAGCGCCGACAGCGATTTGATGGTGCCAAGGCCGGGGTTAGCCTTGACCCAAGCGCCTTCGTCCTGCCATTCCTCGCGCTCGTCAAGCTCGAAGATGAACGCTATGAAGCGCTCTGCCTTCTCGCCTGTCGCCTTGCCGTCAAGCCATTTTGTCGCGTACTCGTATTGGGCATCGAAGATGCCGTTTCGCACGAAACCGTTAGTCGTGATCTCCAACACGAGCGGTTGGCGGCGCGCAGATGTTCCCTGCATCGTCAAATCGTAAAGGTCGCGGTTCTTCATCGCGGCCAGCTCGTCAACGATAGCGCCGGAAATGTCCAGACCGTCTAGGTGGTTCGTGTTGGCGCTCAGCGCCTTGATGGTGCCCATGTTCAGATCGCAGTAAAGGTCTGACACGCGCTTTCTTATGTGCTTCGCCAGCGCGGGGCTTGTGAGCACCATACGCCACGCGTTGTTGAATCCCTTTGCCGCCTGATCGTGGGCGGTGGCGACGTTGTATACCTCCGGCGCGCCCTCATCGTCGTTCACGAGCAAGTCAAGCTCTATCGCAGACGCAAGCGCGGTCTTTCCGTTCTTGCGCCCCATAATCCAGAGCACTTCGCGGTATTGCCGCACGCCCTCGGCATCAACGAAGCCGAAGACAACCGACAGAATGGCGCGTTGGAAAAGCTCTAGCTTGAAATCGTGCCCTAAGCGCCCGGACGGTAGGCGGCAGAAGCTTTCGATGAACCGAACGTGCTTCTGCGCGAACTCTTCGCGGTAGTGGTACGGATAGAGCGGGTCGGTGTTGTCCATGTCGCGCAGGACATGAGCGGCAACCTGCTTCATCTTCTCGCACGCTATGATCTCGCCGCTCAGTATGCCGCCGAAGTATTCGCGTATCGCGCGCTCGCACGAGCCGCCCTTAGACTTCGCCCTAGCCGTACCGCGTTTCATTGATGAAATCAATGAGCGCGTCGGCAGCGGCGGTGCCGTTCGGCATCATGTCGGTAAGCTGCTTCACGCCGCGCGAAAACGTAGTGAACAGCTTGTTGTATGCGCTGAATCCGGGGTGCTCGCGCAGCCCGGTTTGCCCGCCGCCGTTGTCATACTCGGTGAAGATATCTTCGTAGAGCAGATCGGCGCGGGCATCGTCAAGCTTGACTTTCAGAAAAGCGAGGTTCGCAAGCAGCGGCATGACGGTTTTTCGCTTCTCATCGGGGATAGCGCCCTTGGTGATCTCGCGCAGCTTTCGAAGCTCGCTCTCTACGCGCTTCTCCTTGGCAACTCTCCGCTTCGGCGGGCTATTCCCCGCGACTGCGGTCGAAACTTTCGAAGTATTGCCTACTTTTGCCGTCATCGCAAGACCACCCCCTTTCGAAAATCCGTCACGCGCAAGAAATTACCTCCCGGCGTTGGTGCCCTAGGCACCGTCTGCGTTTTTCAGACCGGGGGGATTGTCACGCGGGTCTACCTGCGGTTTTGCGTTCGATTTCCCGCGCTTGCGCCGCGTTGTGTCGTGTTTGTGTGTCAGTCTGAAAGCGATATCAAGTTCCCGTCGCTGTCGAAAGCCAACCCTTGACGCGTTGAGCCTTGCCTTATCCAACCATGCACCTTCTTATGGCATCGGTCGCAAAGGCTAACGAGGTTGTCTAGGTTGGTCGCAACGTTCGGGTCGTTGACGTTCGCTGGTGTCAGCTCCGTGATGTGATGCACCATGACGGCGGGCGTGATCTCTCCTTGCTGCAAGCAGTGCTGGCATAGGTGAGCGTCGCGCGTCAGCGCCGCGTCTCTGGCGTGTTCCCAGTCGGCGGATGAGTAGAAGGCACGCGAGAAGTCCTTAGCCATGGCGCACCCCCTGAGATATGGCGGAGCGTGTAGGATTCGAACCTACGGGCGCTGGCGCGCCACACGGTTAGCAACCGTGCGCAATAAGCCACTCTGCCAACGCTCCAAACAAAAAGGCCACGAGCGCGACTGCCCGTGGCCTTGACCTAATCCACCGTACCGAATTCTAGCAGAAGTAGTGAACTGATGTGAACAACGATTTATCAGGCGCTTTTCACATGCGCCCATCCAACTTCGTCAATGTACGCAAAACCTACATCGCAAAGCGCGTGGCACCACCGCACCGAACCTTGCATGATTTCGGCAATCTCACTCCATGGCTGCGCTTGCAGATACCCCATGCAGATAGCGTCTGCGTATCGCGTGCCCTTCAGCTTCGCAAGCCCTCCGCGACCGTCAGCACCGTATAGCACTTCGCACGCTTCGTCTATGGCTTCCTCTGCATCGGCAATGCGCTTCTTCAACCTTCCCTCGAAGTCTATGCGGCGCGATATCGAATCCATAGGGTCGCTGACGTCTCCACTCCCGCCGCCAGCCTGATAGCTCTGCGCCTTGGCTCCTTCACGCGCCTTCATGCGTTCGAGCATTTCCCGCGCCCTGTCGGTCTTCACCACCTCGGCGCGGATGCCCTCGAAATACTCCTTTGCCCTCACATGCCGTCACCGCCAGATCGCGCGCGCTTGAGCTCTGAGCGCCAAAGCTTGAAGGCTTCCCACATCCCAAGCTTCGCAAGGTCGGTGCTCGGCGGCTGAGCCTTAACCAGAGCAACGCCGTCTATTGAAGCCGCTACCACTTCTGCGCCCGTAATGCACTCGATGAGCAATCCCACCTCATCAACAATGACGCGCTCGCCCTTCATGACGTAGCTAGAAGGCGTAATCACTGGCGGAATTTCCTTGTGCATCCTTCGAGCCATAAGCTCGATGCTCTCCGCCATGCCGCGCGTCGCGGTCAGGATTGGATAGCCAGTCTCGTTCGACATTTCGATAAGGCACGTTGTCTTGCCCGTTTGCCTTCCACCGATTATTGCCAGCATGACAGCCACCTACTAAACGCCCGTGCTGCCGAAACCGCCAGTGCCGCGCTCGGTGTCGCTAAGCTCATCGACCGGCACGAGATCGCACGGCACATAGGGCATAACGACAAGCTGGCAGACGCGCGTTCCAGCTTCGAGCGTAACTGTCTCGTAGCTCTGGTTTATGAGAGCCGCGCAGACCTCGCCGCGATAGCCGCTGTCGATAACGCCAACGCTATTCGAAAGCGTGATGCCCTGTTTTGCCGCAAGGCCGCTGCGCGGGAACACCAGCCCCACGCAACCGCTCGGAATCTCGACGGCAAGGCCGCAACCGACAACGCACTTCTGCATCGGCTCGAGCGTGACAGTCTCGGTAATGCGAAGGTCAAGCCCAGCATCGCCCTCATGCGCATAGCGCGGCATCTCGATTCCCTCATTGACCTTCTTAGCGCGAAGCTTCCTGCCAATCATTAGCGCACCCCCCAGAACATGACGCGTGACGCGCACGCTTCCAGCCTTAACCCACTTGCCGCCGTAAGTCTGACCCTTCGGACGGATAACAACCTTGTTTCGGTGGCTCATCGCGACAACCTGATATTCGCTGCCCTCATGCTCCACCGTGTCGTTGAGAAAAACGAGCTTACCCGCCGAATCTACCGGGAACGAAGCGGCACTGGCGTATGCCGCGACCTCCGGCACGAGCACGACATAAACGGGCTGCTTGATCTCTGCGCCCTTCTTCTTGATTCCGAACATCCTTCTTCCTCCTAAAACGGTACGTCATCGTCGTAAAGGTCTGGCGCTGCCGGTTGCACTGACGCAACGGGCGACGGGTCGCCGGTAGCCATCGCAAGACCGGGCGCGGCTGCGTTCGCTTGTGCTGGCGATTGCGCGTCGCGCTTGTACTGCATGAGTTCCACATCATCAACGCGCACTTCCCAGCGTTTGATGCTCTGTCCGTCCTTCTGGTAGCTGCGCGTGTGTATGCGTCCGAGAAGCGAAATCTTGGTACCCTTGCGAAGCCACGGCGCGAGCGCTTCGGCGCGCTTGCCGAACATAACGCAATCAGGCCAGTTGGTGTATTCGCCCCACGTTCCGTCTCCGTTCGGCGTGCGCTCGTTGACAGCAAGCGAGAACGAAACGACAGGGTTTCCGCTCTTCGTATAGCGCAGCTCGGCATCTGCACCGAGATTTCCAGATAGCGTGATCTTGTTAAGGCTCACCGCGCACCCCCGAACAGTTCGACAAGCGCCGCTCGCTGATTCGCCCCAAGACCGCGAAGGCGACGCGATTCGGAAATGTGGAGCTTGCGCATGGTCTGCTGCGTGCGGGCAAATCCGTAGCCCGGTGCAGCCTTGATGAGAGTGAACACCTTCATTCGCGACACCGCATCATCGGTGAAAGCCATGTTGAGCACGTCGGGGACGGTATAGGAGCCGTCGGCAACGCCCTTCAAGATCGCGGCGCGGCGCTGCCGTGCCGCCTTGGCCTTTTCAAGGTTTTCTCTGCGTTGCTCAGTTGTCAATGTCGGAATCATCTTTCTTCCCTTCGTGTTCGTAAATCGTTTCTTCGGTTCCGTCCTCGTTGCGGACGGAAATTGAGAACTGCAAATCGCAGTCTTTGAAGATTTCTGGTGCCCTGTCAGCAACACCGTTGAAGATACGTTTCCATTGCTCATTCGTTAGACCGCTCATTGTCTTCTTCACCCCCTGTTTCGTAGGTGATGTATTCGTTGCCGTGCGTAAGCTTGACGGGCGGCGTGTAGTCCTTCATGGCATCGTCAACGCTCTGCGTCATGAGCTTGCGTTTGAGCCGTGCCCAGTCATCGTCGTTAAGCTCAATGGTCTTCATCGCACCTCATTTCTTCGTGACGCGGTAGGTGCCGGAAACCCGAATCGCCTTCAGTGACTTCAAGACGTGCTCCGCGTGCTCCTTGCCAACGATGGTCAGCGTTTGGGCGGGAATCGTGATCTCGTAGACCGTCTGCGCTTCCTGCTTCTCGCGCTCCCACATCCGCTTCAGGGCGGCTTCGGTCTTAGCCAACGTCGCTTGCATTTCCTTGCTTAGCTTCGGCGCGTCAGGCTTGAAATCGAACGTTTGCGGCTCCACTGGCACCCTCCCTTCTCACGATTGCCTGATAATTACTTCTTATCCGGCACGGGCTGTCTAAACCCGAACCGAAAGCGGCGGTTTATCTCGCGTTTCGTCCTCGGTCGCCGCGATGCCCGAAAACGGCGTTTTGGTTCACCTTTGGCACACCTCCTAACCCGCCGCACGGCGCTTCGCTTCACTGAAGAGCTGAGCCGCCGCCGCGTCTCGTCCGGGCATCAGGTGGCCGTAGATTCGAAGCGTCGTTGCTTCGTCCGCGTGCCCCATGCGCTCCGATAGCGTCTTCAGGTCGCAGCCGTTGGCGATAAGCCACGAAGCGTGCGTGTGACGCAAGCTGTGAAACGTGATCTCTCGCGGCAGTCCGCATGCGTCGCGTATGCGGCTGAAAGCCCGTGAAATCGTCGTTGGGCGCATATATGAGCCGTCTAGCGTCACCAGTGGGCAATCTGCGCCCAAACGCCCCAGAACGGCGCTCTGAAGCTTCGTGAAGGCATCAATGACCGCGATATCGTCTTGCGTAAGCGCGATGTTGCGGCACTTGCGGCCTTTGGTGACGTTGCGGCGATAAGGCTTCTTGCCCTTGCCCTCAATGACGTTGCCGCCGACGTGGACGTAAGACAGGGCTCGCTTAACGTCGATGCGCTGCACCGCGCAGACCTCGCCAACGCGCATGCCGGTAACGAGCGACAGCCACGAAGCGAAGGCGTAGACGGCGGCGCGGTAATCGGCCTTCGTCTTGATCTCCTTGCTAAGCGCGCCCTCTAGCTTCTCGTTGAAGCCCTCGAAGTCCCATTCGGTGAGCGCCGAAGCTTCGTGTCGTTCCGGCGATGGTTTGGCGACGTACACCAGCGGGTTAGCGTCGCAAATGCCAGCGTCTACGAAGTGGTTATAAGCGCCGCGCAAGAAGTTGTGGACGTTGATAACGCTATTGCGACAAAGCCCTTGCCCTCCTTCGTCCTTTGCCATGAGCAAGCGTTGCTCAAATCGGTTGAAGTCCATAACGCCAAGATCGCGTGCGTTTGCGGTCTTCAGGTAACGTGCGACGTAGCGGCAGAACAGCCGATAGCTCTTAATGCTGTTCGGGCTTGCGCCGTTGCGCTCGCGCAGTTGCACGTAGTCTTCGAGCAAATCGGTCAAGCGGGCGCTTCTAACCGTTCCGTCAGCCGTCACGTAAGCCGCCCACGTCTCAGCGAGGGCTTGCGCTTCCTCTTCGGTTGCCGCATTCGGAAACCGCTTGTAAGGGCGAATCGCCTTGCCGTCGATGCTGCGACCAAGGTACAACCGGCACTCGAAAACGCCATCTGCACCGCGCTTGACCTTAACGCCCATCATGACCACTCGCAGTTTTCACGAATCCGCGAAGGGCAGTTATCGTCGTGGCAGTCCGCGCAATCCAACGGCTCTTTCCTGATGTTGAACTCAACGATTCGGTACTTCAGAGAAAATCGGATGAGCAGCAGCAGGGCATGAGCAAGCGAGTTGGTAAATTGACCGTCCCAGAACGGGCAAAGTCCGCTCATCGCGCCGCGAACCTCGTACTTGCCGCCCATGCTACTTGCCAACCTTCATGAACGCGCGCATAACGCAGGTGAGCGCGAACACGACGAACACGGCAAAGGCGATAAGCCCGAAACCAGCGCCGAAGAACACGCCAACCGCGATGCTCACAACGAGCGCCAGAATGGAAAGCAGGACGATTGCGGCGCATCCGTATGCGCCCTGCTCGATCTCTCTATCTTCTTTCAGCATGTGAAACCTCCTAAAACGTGAGCGCTATAAGCGCGAGAAACACTAGAAACAGCGCGATTGCCAGAAGCGCTTGATAAGCCCAGTAGCAGACGCACCAGAACGCGGCTACGGTAGCTGCGGTGGCAACGGCGCAAAGTACGATCTGGTAGCGCTTCACTTCTTTCCTTCCGTCTCGGCAATCAGGTAGTCGATGCACTGCTTGCACTTCTGCAAGTCCTGAACGCCGTTCTTGCGCCGCCAGCGCCAAAGGTATTTGAATGCGCAGCCCCACCAGTAGGCCGATTGGGCGGGCAAGGCGTACTGGTCGCCGCTCATCATCGAGCGCATAGCGTCCATGCACTCAATCTGGCCGTCGCCCGCGTAGTGGTCGGGATGCTCCACGGCATCACCGCGCGAAAGCTCGCCAAGGCTCTTCGCGTGCTTCGTCTCAATCATCGGTAGGTAACTCCAATCATCCACTCACAAACCCACTTGTGAAACGCTCTGAGAAATGGCTGAACGTTCGTGTCATCAGCCCAGCCCGCAATGCCTATGAATCCGTCTTCGTTGAACGAGATAGCTTCACGGCCTGAGAAGTAGAAGCCGCTAACGCGCAAAAACGCGCTTTTGATGCCTTTACCGCCATCGGCAAGGTTGATTTGCGGCTGGTACTTCTTGCGATAGCACGGGTGCATTTCCATGTGCTCGCCGTTGCGCTCATGATGCGCGTACTCGATTGCAAGGAATCCTTCGAGCGCTCGAATGTCGTTCGTCGTGATCTGCTCATAGGAAAGCTTGCTTGCGAACAGCTCGCGCGCGCCGTCTCGTGTTGTTGGCGCAATCATGCAGTCACCCCCATTTCGTGCCATTGTTGAAAACTCTGTTGAAAACCTGTGGAAAGTCGTTTTTCTGGCGCTCGAATGAGCCGCACAAAACAAGACCGCAAAGAGAAGAAGCAAGAGAAGAAACCTTGCTTGTAGAGTTGACTAACAAGCAAGTACGGTGGGTTTTGGTTTTGGTTCAAGGAACCAAAACCCACCTTGTCTTGTTTTGTATTGTTTTGTTTTATGGTTAGGCGACCATTTGCGAGTGGGTTTAGCCAACCTGAAACCAGCGGTTTTGCATTGGGTTTGCAAGTCATGTCTTTACACCTCCTGACCTGCTGAATCGTTGTTCTTTGGGTTCTTGCGCGGTCTTCCGCCCTTGCGACCGTTTGCGCGTTGGCGACCGAAATAGAGCGCGTTTTTGAGCATCCGAAAGTTCGTCAAGAAGCCGTCAGGATCGCGTTCGAGCAGCCCTATATCCAACAGCTCTTCGACAAAGGATTTGCAATCTTCAATCGCCATGTACTCATCGAACGCGCCAGACTGTCCGAAGCCCAGAACGCCCGCGAGAATAAGCGCGTCTTCCTCCGTCTCGAAAGCGATACGGTGCCCCTTGGTAGCCGCCAGGTATTCGCAGAGCCGCCACCAGCGCCCGTAGCCGTCATAGCCCCGGCGATGAATGAGCCGTTGGCACTTCACATCTTGCGATGCGTTGGAATCGTGCGAAAAGAAGGCCATAGGCTCTTGCGCAGCGGTCGTTTCCTCCCGTGTAGGCATGTAGTCACCTCCTAACCGTCTTCCTCGTCGCAGATCACGTCTGGCGCGCCCTGCTGGTGCCATCCGTCCCATACGCAGTGCCCAACTTCGCGGCAGTTCGTCCAAACGTCGCGCCCAACGAACGTGCAGCACGTCTTGCCGCGATGCCGCATGCTTTCGAACTCGCATGCTTCGGGGTCTGGCATGGGCGGTTCGCCGAAATCGAGCGGCAAGGTTTCCTGCGCGCTATTCCTCTTCATCGCTTGAAATGTCGTAGGCAATCGAGCTGCCAACGTAGGTGAGCAGCTTTTGCATTTGCTTAACGGTGCTCGGCTCGGGCTTCGCGTCATCTTCAAGCAGGGTGTCAACCCATGCGAGGGTGCCGCGAACGATTGCGAGCGTCGCGCCCATATCAACGTCGAAGCCCTCGCCGGTCTTGGGATTGATGAGCGACATGCTGCCGTTAATGGCGAAGGTGCCAGCGCCAACCTTGGCGATTGTCTCGGTGATCTCTTTACGCTTCATGGTTGTTCTCCATTTCGTCAAATAGTGAGTGCTTAGTCCAGATGTTCATTTCGGGGTGACGTTCGAGCAGCCAACGCGCCAGAAGCGGCGTGATGGTGTTGCATATTCCGTATGTGTGCGGGTTGCCCTGATCGTCGTAGAACGTCACGGGATTGAGCTTCGCGCCGCCTTCGTAACGCTGCTTCTCGATGAGGTATTTAGTCGAAACTCGGATGCCGCGAGCGTCGATAGCGAGCGCGGTAAGCTCGATTTCGCGCATAGCGTCCGGGTTGATTCGCACCCACTCTTCGAAAAGCTCCATATGGTCGCGCGCCTTCAGCGGCAGCGGGCGCGGCCTGCGCTCTTCGCGCATGACCTTTTCGAGTGGCTGCGCGTAGTTATCGGTGTCCATGGCGCGGGCACCTCGCTTCACGGCTCATGACGCGGCGCAAGGCCGCTTCTGCTTCCGCCTTGCTCGCCGATGGTGCGACGGGTAGCATCTGGCGGCGGTAGACCCTGCCGATGCCCCGGTTTTCCGGCGTGCTCGCGTCTTCCTCTATGCGTGCCATCCAGAAGCCCGCGTTGTCGCGGTAGACTTCGGCCTTCATGACCAGATCACGCGCCACAAGACGCGTCCAACCACGATGTAAAGCGGGATGAGAAGCCACCAGCCCACGAGATCGCACAACCACCCCAGAAGGGCGGCAGCGGTCATAGGAAGGATGCCTGATAGCGTCAGAGCGGCGATTGCATACAATCCCCAGCGCTGGTAGCGCGGCATGCGCGCTATACTGTCTTCTGTCAATTGCGGCCTGCAATTTGACGCGCCCGTTCGAAGTTGCCGCTTCGGGCGGGCATCTTTCTTCGTTGCCACCACGCGATAACGAGAACCACAATCGCCCGGTAGAACTGCCGTTGCGCGGCATCTAGGCCGCACGGTTCGTGCATCCGTAAAACCACCTCCAATACCACCGGTTTTAATGTCGGTTTCCGATTTGAAGAACCGACGATTTGCGCACGGGTTCATTTACGCCGTCTCCTTCCATCCCATAAGCTCGTTGGGGCTTTTGCGCACGACGTGACAAATCGCAATGATCTTGTCCGCACCCGGCGTGTATCCCTCGCCGCTCTCGTACTTAACGATTGCGTCTTTGGACACGCCGACAGCCTTTGCAAGCTCTTCTTGCGACATGTCGAGAGCCGCGCGGGCTGCTCGAAGGTTTGCAGCGAAAACCTCCTTGTTGAATCCCATGTGTGTTCACCTCCTTCATCAATAAGTGCTAACCACGTTAGCAACTGTAACGGAACAATAGACAAGCAAAGTAGCTATGTCAAGTGAAAACAAACAATTTCGTTGTGAATTAGCTAACTACGTTGTACTATGCACTTGTACGAATAGCGAAGGAGGGTAGCGGTGAATGTCCAACTAATGAGATTGCGCAAAGCGGCTGGCTACTCAAACAGAGACGATTTCGCGAAAAAGATTGGTGTTAACAAGTACACCTATCGTTCTTGGGAATCTGGCGCGGCGATGATGAGCGCTGAACAAGTATGGAATTGCGCAGTTGCCCTAGGCTGCACACCCAACGATATTCTCGGCTGGTATGAAGACCACCCGCGCGAAGACAGCGGAGAGCGTTTGACTTCCGAAGAGCGCGAGATCGTAGGGTGCTACCGAGAGAGCACGCCGCAATGGAGACAGAACATAGCCATGACTGCCCGCGCTGCTGCGGGCGAATCTAAAGAGACTGCCAAACGTGGTGTTTCTTCCACCGAAGAGCGGAAGGTTGGTTAGAAATGATTATTAGAGCCGAAGAAGGCAAGATCATTATTGAACTCAATGAGCACGAAAAAGAGCTAAGTATCAACGAAGATGAAGTGACCTTAGCAAACCGCGCTCTTAATCGCTTTGTGAACCTTGGATTAGATGCTAATAGGCTTGTTCTAAAGCAGAACACAACAAGCTATGCAACAATTTCATATCGCGGTAATTCGTTCGATTGGGATTTGATTAGATTTAAGTACACTAACCGTGCGAAGTGGGTTTCGGTCAGCATGTCATCTAATGAACGAAAAGAATATGAACATAGCCCCATATTTGCGGCTCAAAAGAACAAGAGACAGGCAATGTGGAAGGCTCAAATTGAATCAATCGAAGACGTAGACCGCCTTACTGATATCGCTTTTAGGTGCATAAAAGAGATCATGGAGAAGTTCCCTGAGAAGTTCTAACGTTTCAAGTGCTTAGCCAGGAACAGCCAGGGCAATTTTCAGACGTGTTTTAACGCATCGCAAGCCTTCTAGCTGGTGTTATTCGGTTTTAGTTGTGTTGGGAAGTGGTGAAAAACGGCAATATAAAGTGCTGTTTTCAGAGAGAAACCCCGCGCGGGAACTTTGGCGGAACGCGCGCGGGGCTGGTCAAGAAGCAGGGCGCTTTACCGCGCTCGCTCTAAGGGGTGATTTTAGCATGGTAAAGAACCGCGCCGCCATATATGCGCGCTTCAGCTCGCACAATCAGCGCTCAGAGAGCATAGAGATACAAGTTGAGAACTCACGCGCATACTGTGAGCGCGAGGGTTTGCAGGTCGTGCGCGAATACTGCGACTATGCGCAGACGGGGCGCAACATCGACCGTGCCGAGTTCCAACGAATGATGAGCGATGCCCGACACGGCCTGTTTGACTACGTAGTGATCTACAAGGTTACGCGCATCATGCGCAACCGAGACGAAATGTCGCTTGCCCGCATCATGCTTCGCAAGGCTGGCGTAGAAATCCTATACGCTGGCGAAGACATTTCCAGCGGGTCAAGCGGCGTGTTGCAGCTCGGCATGCTCGAAGTTCTCGCCGAGTACGAAAGCGCGCTTGACAGTGAGCGCATCAGAGACGGAATCCAGAAGAACGCGCAGCGGTGCATGGCGAATGGTCGCACTCTTTACGGGTGGGATATCGTAGAAGGCCGCTACGTAATCAATGAGCGCGAAGCGTCCGTGCTTAGCAGGATGAAGAACATGTTGTTTGCCGGTAGCTCCGTCGCCGATATCGTGCGCGCCGTGAGTACCGAGCGAAGCAAGCGCGGTGCCAAGTTCAATCAGGATACCGTCACGAAGCTTCTAAAGCGCGTCCAGAACGCGGGTGTATACAAGTACGCCGGTCATGAAGTGCCGGACGGGATGCCCGCCATCTGGTCGCAGGTAGAACAAGACATGATAGACAACATCCTTGGCGACCGTCACAAGCCGCGCCGCAAGATCAACTCAACGCTAGAGTTCCCGTTGTCCGGCAAGCTCTACTGCGCCAAGTGCGGTGCGCCAATGGCGGGCACAAGCGGCACGTCATGCACTGGCGCGACGTATCACTACTACAAGTGCCGGAAGTGCCGCCGAACCGTTCGGCGTGATCTCGTAGAAGACGTTGTTTGTGATATGACGCTGCAAGCCGTGGCGCGCGAAGACGTTAGGCAGCGCATAGCAAGCGGCATGGTTGCGTTTCAAGCCGAGCAACCGAAAGAGCAATCGAGAAGCTACGCGATAAAGAAGGAACTGAAGCGGATTGACCGCACCTTTGAACGCATCTGGCAAGCAATAGAAGACGGCATCGCGCCGCCCGGTGGCAAAGAGCGCACCGAAGAGCTGAAGCAGCGCAAGAGCGAGCTTGAAGCAGAGCTGCGCATCGCCGAGAGAGAAGAAGCGTTCAACATCGGCGTTGACGAACTCATGCTGTGGCTCGATGATGCGGCGGAAAACCTAACGCCAGAAGTGATCTTAGGCACCTTCGTTCGATTCGTTGAAATCGACGGGAAGACGCTTAACGTCTACTTCGCCTTTGACCGCTACGGCGATGATTTCAGGCCGAAACAGAAAAAGGCCGAACCATGCCCCGAAGGGCATAGTTCGACCAATTCTCTTGTGGTGGAGGCGCGGAGAATCGAACTCCGGTCCATACTAAATTGTCCACAAGGCGCTACAGGCTTAGTCAGCGATCGGGCTTCGGAGCGGATCGGTTCGCAGACCAACGTGGCCGCTCCTAGTCGGTTCCGTCTTTCCAGCGGCCATACCGACTACGTGCCGCGGGGCATTCCCCTCAAATGACACCTTGCCCGGTTCGGGGAAGCACCGGGGTCGGTGATCACCAAAAACTGCTGTTAGGCAGCCATGGCGGCCGGCATGTAGTAGCCGGTCTTAGAAGTGTTTTTGCCAATTAACTTGACGGTACCCCTGTTTAGCGTGGCGAGGAGACCACGGCCTGCTCCTCGTTTCGAACTTACCATGTCGAAACCAGTCGCCCCCTTAAGGGTTGTCGATTTATTCTAGCGGCCGCGACGCTCCTGTCAAGAGCCGCATCATCGGCCCCGCTACCGCGGCACACCCGTGCTGCTGCGGCGCTAGGCCGCCACGCGGATGAGCTCGGTGCCGTTCAGGTCGTAATCGTCCATGCACACGCTCTGGCGCGCCGGCTCGTCGTAGGTGCACCAGTAATAGGTCTTGGTGGCCGCCGAATAGCCGTCGGAGAACATGGTGTACTCGAAGCGCCCGTCAGCCATCTGCGCCCCGCCCTTGCACATGGACGCGCCCTCAAGCGTGCGGAACAGGCGCGTCACGTTGGCGGCCTCTCCTTCTTCTGCGGGGTAATGCGCGTTCAGGAAGGCGGCCCGCACGAAGCGGCTGGCCGGGTCGTAGCCGCCCGGGAACCCGATCATGCCCGCGCCGCTGCCGAACGCGCGCAGGGTGTCGCGCGTCCACGCAACCGGCTCGGGATGCGCGGTCTCGATGTGCATATAGTTACGCACATTCTCGGTGTGCCAGGGGAAGGGCGGCTGGTTGGTAAGCACGTCCAGCCCGTCGTCGTACACGTGCATGCCGTCGGCTTGGCATTCGATGACGATGGACTCCTTCCCATCGCCTACCAGCCAGTGCAGCTGGGCCACGCCATAGCCCTCGCTGGGCGCCTTGGCCACGATGACAACGTCCTTAAGCGCCTTGCGCACCTCGGCCACCGTGGAGAAGCTCGCCGCCACCCACAGAGGGAACTCGTAGGCCGCCACGTTCACCGCTCCCTTTTCGGGAGCTTCGGCGAACTGGGCGTAGCCGGGGAAGTTAAGGCCGGCGATGGCGAGTCCCGCCTCGTTGGCGCAATCGAAGTAGCACGGCACGCCGCCCACGACGATGCCCATGCCCACGCAGGCATGCTCGGGACTCAGCGAACCAAGGAACTGCGTGGGGATAGACGCCCCTCGCGGGGTGATGACCACGCCCTCGCCGTAGCTCTCGCACCAATCGAGGTTGCGGCCGAAATACAAGTTGCCGGCTGCATCGGCAAAACGAACGCCCGTGCACATAATGATCTCCTAACGACGAAATGGGAGCGACCCAACCGATCGCTCCCATTCATGGTAGGCCCCGATGACCGACGTTCGCCGATGCGGGCCGTCTCCGTTGTCGTTTCGACAGCGCCTTGTCGCCGTTACTTTTTCTTCTTAAGGAAACTCAGCGAATCGGAGATCTCGTCGAAGGTGCTCTTCAGCTCGGCGGCCACCTGAACGCCGTCCTTGTAGATGGCGTTCACGTCCCTGGTGGCGGCGGCCACGCCCTCGCGGCTGATGCCGAGGTCGAACTCATCGCCGTCCGAGGTGCGCTCCACGCGCACGCCGTCGCCGTCGTTGTCCTCGGCGACGTAGTAGTACTCCTGCTCGTTGCCGTCCTCGTCGAGCAAGATGAAGCCGATCTCGTTGTCGTGCTCGTCGACGATCACCGCATAGACATCGCCGTCCTCGATCTCCATCTCGATGACTTCGCTCTCCTCTTCGGGCTCCTCCTCGATGTGATAGCCCTCCGAGTGCAGGATGTCGGCGTCCTCCTCGGCCTGGATGGCCTCGGGCACCTCGTCGGGATCCCAGCCGTCGTAGTCGGCCTCGTTGTCGGTCATGAAGCTGTCGTAGGCGTGCTCCAAGTCGCTTTCGGCGGCATCCTCCTCATCGGCGTCGAAGAGGGCGTCCTCGTCGTCCTCGGCGTCTTCCAGCTCTGTTTCCTGGTCGGTCCACTCGGCATCGGTCTCGCCGACCTCTTCCATGCTCTCAAGCTCTTCGTCAAGACCCATTGCCAGACTCCTAACCTCGTGATGTACGTGCGCGGGCGACCTCGCCCGCCGAACCTATGATGCCACGACTTCCCGCGCCGTGGCCCTCCCGCGCCGTTTCGTTGACCGAGCGTGAACGTGCCAAGGCGCGACGCCGGTCGTGCAGCCCGCAGACACCGAGCGAAGGCGGTGGCGCAACCGAACGCCGGCGCGCGGCGCAGCCCCGCAGACCCCGGCCTAGCGAACGCGCTCCTTCAGCGCGCGGTCGATCTCGCGCTTGGTGTCGCGCTCCTTCATGGAGGCGCGCTTGTCGTAGAGCTTCTTGCCCCGGGCCAGCGCCAGCTCCACCTTCACCCGGCCGTCCTCGTTGAAGTACATCTTCAAGGGCACGATGGCCAGGCCCTTCTCGGCCACCTTCGCGTCCAGGTAGCGAATCTGCTTCTTGTGCAGCAGGAGCTTCCGGCGCCGGTCGGGGTCGGGGTTGAAGATGCTGCCATTGGAGTACGGCGAGATGTGCACGTTGTTGAGCCACACCTCGCCGTTCCGAATGAGGGCGAAGCAATCGGTGAGCTGGCAGTTGTTCTCCCGCAGCGAGCGCACCTCGGTGCCCGTCAGCTCGATGCCGGCCTCGTAGGTCTCCAAGATCTCGTAGTCGTGGAAGGCCCGGCGGTTCTTCGCGATGGTCTTCTCCTCGCGCTTCGGCACGGCCCTCACGCCCCCTCGGGTGCGGCGGAAGCGTCGGACGCGTCGGCATCGGCATCGGCATCGGCGCCGGCGGCCTTCCCTTCCGCATTCTCGGTCACCGCGCCGCCCAGCCCCGGCACGAAGCTCGTGTCGGGGGCGAGGTCTTGTGCGAAGCGGGTGATGAGGCGCACCGTGGCCTCCAAATCGCGCAGGCAGATGACCTCGGTGGGAGTATGCATGTAGCGCAGCGGCACGGAGATGAGGCCTGTGGGAATGCCCCCGCGCGTCACCTGGATGGCCCGGGCGTCGGTGCCGGTGACCGACGGCTCGGCCTCCAGCTGGTACGGAACGCCCTCCGCCTCGGCAGCGGCCACAAGGCGCTCGAACACCACGGGGTTGATGTTCGGCCCCCGCGCGATGACCGGACCCGCCCCGCAGACGATCTTGCCGTACTTCGTTTTGTCGATGCCCGGATAGTCCGTGGCGTGGGTGACGTCGAAGGCGAGCGCCACGTCGGGGTTCACGGCATGGGCGCTTGTCATGGCGCCGCGGGTGCCGATCTCCTCCTGAGTGGTGGCCACCGCGATGAAGTCGCCCGGGGCGCGGCCGGCGCGGGCCAGCTTCTCCATGACGCGACAGGCGATCCACACGCCGCACTTGTCATCGAAGCACTTCGAGACGGCCATGTCGTCGCCGAACCGCTCGAATCCGACGCCGAACGTGATGGGGTCGCCCACCCGCACAAGCTTCTTCACGCGCTTGGGCTTCATGCCCAAATCGATAACGAGGGAGGAGAGCGGCGTCACCGTCTTGCGCTCGTCCGGCTCGATGAGGTGGATGGGCTTGCGGCCCACGATGCCGCGGAGGGTGCCGGAAGCGGTGTGCACGTCGACCCGCATGCCGGGCAGGATGGCCGCGTCCACGCCGCCCAAAGAGGCCACGGAGAGGAAGCCCTCGTCGGAGATGTAGGTGACCATGAGGCCGATCTCGTCCATATGGGCCGCCAGCATGAGCGAGGGCGCACCGGCGTCGCGGCCCTCGAGTACCGCGCGCACCGAGCCCATGGTGTCGGTGGCCACTTCGTCGGCCACATCAGCGAGCCTCTCGCGCACCAACGCGGCCGCCGGCTCCTCGAAGCCCGTCGGCGAGGGCGTCTCCACCAACTGCTTCAAAAACTTCAGATGTTTCTTCTTCATTGGTTCTCCTGTTCGATCCACCGGTGAGCAGGCTCGTTGTGCTGCGTTCGCGCCGTCACCTTGCGCCTTGGGCCTCGTTTACCAGTATCCCTTCGAATGCTTTCGCTTGCGCTCGGGTTTGGGAGGACGGAAATCCAGCGCCAGCTGGCCGTCGGTGGTCTTCTCCCGCTTCTCGGCGGGGGCGGCGCCGGCCCGCTCCACCTTCTCGATAGTCCACGACACCGCGCTCGCGCCGAACAGCTCCAGCATCTTCATCCGCGCATCGTGGGCGTTGGCCTTAGTGCCGGCCCGCGCGTCGCTCTCGAACTCGAAGAGCCCGCGCTCACGGTCGTAGGAGCCCTTCGGCGACTGATAGTGAGCGATGTAGGTTGCCATAGACTCGCGCGCTTCCTTTCTCAAACGTTCCCGAGCCATGATAGCAGAGCACGCAGATCCGCGCGGCGTGCCATCCTCAGGACGCGCGAAGAAAACGCCCTACGCCGCTCGAACGATTTCCCCTTTGGATGCTCTCTCCTTTGAAGATCGCTGAAAAACAACAGTCGGAACCCGCAGTGGCAAGAGTTTGACGGAGTTTCGTCGAGCGATCGGCTGGAATGGCTTGAAAACCACGAAACATCGGACGAGAAGGCCTTTTTCGGCGATGTTGTAATACCGAAGAGGACATTTTCCCAGGTCGTGTATTACAAAGAGGCCTCTGAAGCCCGGTTGACGCCGATGTTTCGCTATTTCTAAGCCATTTGAAGAGCTGGAAACATCATTTTCTGGTCAGAAACCGATGTTTCGTGATTTCCAAGCCACTTCAAGCTTGGAAAAAGGTCGGTTAGCAGAAACCCGCATCAGAGGACACCAAGGCCATGCCCTCCAAGCCGCTGGCGCACAATTGGCACGTCCGCGCAAGACGAGCCCTCGAAAAGCGAAAGGCCATCGCTCGAAAACGAGAGATGACCTCGCTAAAGTTCTGGAGCCGGTGACAGGAATCGAACCCGCAACCCACTGATTACAAATCAGTTGCTCTACCGTTGAGCCACACCGGCGACGAGCGCGTGAACGGCCGACCCTCCCCATCGATGCCGTTCCGCGTCGGCCCATTGTACGACAACGTCCCGGTTTAGGGAAGTTGCAACCGCGGATTCTCTACTCCTTGGCGCCCCACTGCTCGTAGTAGGCGTCGATGGCGGCCGCGATATCGTCGTCGATAACGATGCGCCCGGCCACTTCATGATTGTGCAGGCACTCCTTCACCTCGGCCATGGACACGATGGAGGCCACCGGGAAGCCGTACTTCGCCTCGATCTCCTTCTGGGCCGTGGTGACGCCGCCCTTCCCCACCTCCATGCGGTTGAGCGACACGATGAGCCCGCGCACATCCACATCGGCAGCGGCCTTCAAGATGGGGTAGGTCTCGTCGATGGACTTGCCCGAAGTGGTGACGTCCTCCACCATGATGACCTTGTCGCCGTCGTGAAGTTCCGCGCCCAAGAGGTTGCCCGCATCGGCCCCGTGGTCCTTCACTTCCTTGCGGTTGCAGCAGTACTTCACTTCCTTGCCGTAGAGCTCCTGCAGCGCCATGGCGGTGACCACCGCTAAGGGGATGCCCTTGTAGGCCGGCCCGAACACCACGTCGAAGTCGAGCCCGAAGTTGTCGTTGATGGCCTGGGCGTAGTACAGCCCCAGCCGATGCAGCTGCTCGCCGGTCACGTACGCCCCCGCGTTCATGAAGAACGGCGACTTGCGCCCGCTCTTCAGCGTGAAGTCGCCGAACTTCAGCACATCGCTCTCCACCATGAACTCGATGAACTCGCGCTTGTAAGCCTCCATAGCCGCCCTTTCATCCGTGAGGAGTTCCCTCATGTTTCCTATGGGCACCATGATACCCGATTTCCTCGTCGGTTTCCCCGAATCGATCAAAGTGCGGCTCCAGCACGGATGGCGCGGGGAACGAACCGGGACATTCCTGCGTCATTTCTGCGGTTCGGATCGCGTAGCATGGCACGATCCAAACCCCGGTGAAAGGACGGCCTAGATGTCGAGAAACCTTCTGTTCAGCGAGTACCCCATGTTTGACAGAATCATGGAGGAGCGCCCCGATCTGTGCCGCCGAGTGCTGGAAACGGCCCTCGGGGTACCCGTGGACGAGGTGCGCAACGTCGTCGCCGAGCGCACCCTGCAGCCCCGCGTCGGCTCCCACGGAGTGCGCCTCGACGCCTGGGTTCGCACCTCGGACGCGCTCTACGACGTGGAGATGCAGACCTACTCCCGCGAGGGCCTGGGTCGACGCATGCGCTACTACCAGAGCGCCATGGACACTGCGATGCTGCGCCCGGGAGCCACCTACGACAGTTTGCCCGAGAGCTTTATCGTTTTCATCTGCCTACACGACGAGTTCAAGGAGGGGCTCCCCGTCTACACCTTCGACATGATATGCGATGAGAGTGGATCCGTGGTACTTGGGCACGGCTTCAAATGGGTCGTGCTCAACGCTTCCGCTTGGGAGATGTTGCCAGATGGGCCGCTTCGTGGTTTACTTCGGTACGTCGCCACCGAGGAGGTCGGAGGCGACGGCCTTACCGCCGATCTCGCGGCCGCCGTGGAGGCCGCCAACGAGGACGCCCCATGGAGAGAGGAGTCTCTTGTCATGCTGACGCTGGAAGAGGATATGCGCGCCCAAGGCCGCCTCCTGCAGAAGAAGGGCCGTGAGGAGGGGCTTGCCGAGGGTAGAGCCGAGGGTAGAGCCGAGGGTAGAGCCGAGGGCAGGGCCGAGGGTAGGGCCGCGGGACGGGCGGAAGGAGCCGACCAACTTGGAAAGCTGATAGCTCAGCTTATGGATGCCGGTCGCTTCGAGGACGCCCGCCGTGCGGCGACCGATGCGGAATACCGTGAGGAATTGCTCGAGGAGCTTGACTCGTAAAAGCAGGAGCCATCGCGAACCGACGACAACGAAGTCTCCTCCTTCGCAAACCCCTCGCCGCCACACTCCTCTCCCGACCCCAGAAGGCATACGCCGCAAGCAAACCGGCGATGTTCAACCCATTGACACGCGAACATCTATTCGGGTAGTATAGCGTACATTCATTCGGGCGAACAAGTGTGCCCGTAAAGAGTTGCGGGCCGGAAGATGCTTGGCGACGGGAAGGGGTTGCGCGGTGAACGTCATCGAGAAGCTGGAGATTCTGGCCGATGCGGCGAAGTACGACGTAGCTTGCACCTCCTCCGGGGTTCAGCGCGCGGGCAAGGCCGGGCAGCTGGGCGCGGCCACCCAGGCGGGATGCTGCCATTCGTTCACGCCGGACGGGCGCTGCGTCACGCTGCTTAAGGTGCTCATGACCAACGTCTGCGTCTACGATTGCTGCTACTGCGTGAACCGCGCGAGCAACGCCGAGGCACCCCGAGCCGCATTTACGCCCCGCGAGTTGGCCGACCTCACCATCGGCTTTTACCGTCGCAACTATATCGAGGGGCTGTTCCTCTCCTCGGGCGTCGCCGGATGCCCCGACCGCACCACCGAGCTCATGATAGCGGCTCTGCGCATCCTGCGGGAGGAGTACGGCTTTCGCGGCTACATCCACACCAAGGCCATCCCCGGCACCTCGGTGGAGCTCATCGACGAGCTGGGGCGCCTGTCCGACCGCCTCTCGGTGAATCTGGAGCTGCCGAGCCGGCAGAGCCTGGGGCTTTTGGCCCCCAACAAGTCGCGTGCGTCCATCCTGGCCCCCATGCGGCATATCTGCGACTCCATCGCCGACGATGCGGAATCGCGCTCGCTGGCGAAGAAGCGCACCACGGTGTACCTCACCAAGAAGAACGCCCGGAAGGCACGGGCCTTCGCGCCGGCGGGCCAGTCCACCCAGATGATCGTCGGAGCCACTCCGGAAAGCGACTACCAGATCTTGAATCTGTCAGCGGCCCTCTACACCCACCTGTCGCTGAAGCGCGTGTTCTTCAGCGCCTACCTCCCCGTCGTGGCCGACCCGCTCCTGCCCGCCACCGACGCCGTGCAGCTGAACCGCGAGCACCGCCTCTACCAGGCCGACTGGCTCTTGCGCTTCTACGGCTTTAACGTGAGCGAGATCATCGACGAGGACAATCCCTTCCTCGCCCCCGATGTCGATCCGAAGGCGAACTGGGCCCTGAACCACCTGGACTTCTTCCCCGTGGAGGTGAACAGCGCGCCTTTGGAGGCGCTTCTGCGCGTGCCCGGCATCGGCGTGCGCGGCGCCAAGCTCATCTGTCGGGCACGACGGCAATCCACCCTCGGCGAGGCGGAGCTGAGAAAGCTCGGCATCGCCTATAAGCGCGCCCGCTACTTCATCACCATGAACGGCGCCTGGGGCGGATCGGGGATCGACTTCTCCCGCGAGGCCCTGCACGCGCGGCTTTCGGCCCCTATCGACGGCGGTCGCCACGGGCGCCGCGCCGACCGCGCCCCAGCCGGCCAGATGAGCCTCTTCGAAACCGTGGAGGCACCGCCCGTACTGCCCGAGACGAGCCCCGATGCGGCAACCGCCCACGAGGTCGCCTTTGCCGCCCAGCGCCGGGCCCTCGAGACGACCGGGACGGCGGACGGACGGCAAGCGATCGCAACCGAGGCGGCATCGGCCACAGAACGCTCGATCGCCGACGGCCGCAAAACGCTCGACAGCCCGCTGCTCTCGGTGGCCTAGGTGGGCGCCATGGAGCATATCCCGAACGCATCCGCGGAAGACGCCCCTGCGACGCCCTCCCCTCCTCCCGACATCTACGACGAGGTGGCCTACGCCTACGACGGCTCCCTGGAAGGGCTGCTCTCGGCTGTCTTCGCCGCCTACGAGCGCCACGAGCATCCCACCGATATCGCGCCGGAAGAGCGTCTGCAGCTCCGTCTCGGCCAGCGCGTGTCGCTCATCCCCACCGACCAGGACCGGGCCCTGCGCGTCATGGGCACCCTGCGCCGCCAGTGCGGCCGCGCGGCAGCCCTGGCGGTGACCCGCGCCGCTTGCTCGGACGAGCCGGGTGCGGGCACGGCGGTCTACCGCTTCGTGCGCTATGCCATCGACGAGCAAAAGCATCGCGCATGCGAGCACTGTCGCAAGCGCGCCTCCTGCGCAGGCCGCGGCGGCATGGGGCCGTGCCCCAAGCAGCGGGGCCGCGCCTTCTCGGACATCACGCATCCGGCCGTGGAGCGGCTCTTCCGCATTTCGCGCTCGGTCGGTCAGGAATGCGAGCATATGCGCCAGTTCGTGCGCTTCCAGCACCTCGCCGGCGAAGGAGCCGATGTATGGTTCGCCCGCGTGAACCCGAAAGCCTCGGTGGTGCCGCTTATCATGGATCATTTCGTGGAACGTCTCGGCGTGCAGCCCTTCATCATCTACGACGAGGTGCACCATCTCGCCGGCGTCTACGACGGCGGCGACTGGCAGCTGGTGAACACCGAGGGCGCCGGCGACTTGGAACGAGCGCTGCCCGACCGCACCGCCGACGAGGCCCTCATGAGCGAGGCCTGGCGCACCTTCTACAAAAGCGTCTCCATCGACGCCCGCTACCACCCGGAGCTGCGCCGTCAATTCATGCCCAAGCGCTTCTGGAAGAACCTCACCGAGCTGCAGGAAAGCCCTGCCGCCCTGCGCCCGCGCTACGCTGAACGCGGGTGAGCCGCGGCCGCGCAAACATCCCCGCCGGTGCGACGACGGCCCTACAAGCTGAATACCAGCTCGCCGGTCGGGGCGGTCAGCTTGCCGGGCACGGGGCACTCGCACTCATAGGCAATCCCTACGGCCGGCCCCACGTGAACGCCGATGACCGGACTGACGGGCAGCACCTCCACCGCGTGTCCCACCGCCGGCTCGATAGCCTCGCGCGCCCATTTGATGGCGGGGGCCGCCGATCCGATGTAGTGCACCACCACGCGCTTGAGCCCAAAGGCCTCGATCTCCTCTTTGAAGACGTCTGCCATGCGAGCAAGCGTCTTCTTCCACGTGCGCACTTTCGCCAACGTGGATGTCTCCCAATCGGCCACCGTGAGCACGGGGGAGATTTGCAGCAGACCGCCGAGCAACGCCGACGCACCTCCAATGCGACCGCCCGCCTTCAAAAAAGCAAGGCTCTCCGGAGCGAAGATGAACCGCGACGAGACGACCGAATCAATCGCCGCCTGCGCGCACCGCGTCAGATCGCCGCCCGCATCGCGCGCATCGCATGCATCGAGCACCGCGAACATCTCATCGCCGCAGTTCGACGTCGAGTCGATCAGCGTGCAGCGGAACTGCTTGTAGCGCTCCTTGCAGGCCCGAGCGCTGCGCACCGCCCCTTCGAACGTTCCGGACATCTTCGACGAGATGAAAACCCCGAGCACCTCATCGGCCGCCTGCGCCGCCTTTTCGAAAATCGTCTCCATCGCATGCTGCGAGGGCTGGCTCGACGTAGGCGGATTGTCGATCATGTCGGCGATATCCTCATAGAATGCATCGACGTCCATGTCGGCCTCGCGGTACTCACGACCATCCCGATTCACGAACAGCGAGACGACTTCGATATCGCGCTCCCGCACCACCTCGGCGGGGATAGAGGCGACCGAATCGGTGACGATCTTGACCACGACTTCTCCTTTCAGCGAGGCACCCGAAGGCATCCGCGCCGCACGCGACGGCGTATCGCGACGCTGCGGCCGCGATGGGCATTTTTGCTATCGTACACCATGTGCACGCTCGAAAACGCGCGCAGAGGAGAAGTTCATGCGACCGTTGAGCCAAAAGTCGGCTAATACTCTCGCATACCGCTGGCAGCTAGGCGCTACACGCCCGTGAAGTCGAAGGCCGGGATGAAGCTCTCCTCAGCGGCTCCCCCTTCTTGCCAGAAGTAGTCCTCCACTCCCAGCGCATCGGCGAAATCGAGCAGCTGCTCGTACTCGGAATCGGGTACCGTGGTCGCAAGCTCGGGACTCGCCGCCAGGGCCGCGGCCGCCCGCCTGTCGCCGGCTGCAGCGGCCTGAGCGATCACCGGCGTGTACTGGTTCATGAGCGAGAGCCGGACATCGCTCCCGAAGCGCTCGTGCAGAAGCCGCACCACGGCCTTGGAGTTATCCAGGGCCCCGGGCAGCATGAGATGGCGCACCACCACGCCGGAGACGAGGCGCTCCTGGCCGCGGAACTCGTCATAGCACGGGGCGCCAACGACCTCTACCATGGTCTGAAGCGCCGCGAGGGCCACCTCGGGGTAGTCGGCAGCATGGGAGTAGCGAGCCGCCAGCGCCGCATCGGCGTACTTGAAGTCGGTGAGGTAGGCGTCCACGAAGCCGACGTTGCCGCGCACCGCCTCCACGGTCTCGTAGCCGCCCGTGTTCCACAACACCGGCAGCGCCATGCCCTGCTCGCGCGCCAAGGCAACCGCCGCGCGGATCTGCGGCGCGAAGTGCGTCGGCGTCACGCAGTTGATGTTCAGCGCCCCGGCCGCCTCAAGCTCGCCCATGATGGCGGCCAAGCGCTCGACAGTGATTGCCCGGGCCGCCTCGCCCAGAGCGATAGAGGCGTTCTGGCAATAAACACAACGCAGAGGGCAGCCGGAGAAGAAGATGGTGCCGCTGCCGTCCTCGCCGGAGATCGGCGGCTCCTCCCAGAAGTGCAGCGCCGCCCGGGCCACGAGCACCTCGCCCGCAGCTCCGCAAACCCCGCGCTCCCCCGCCGCCCGATCAACGCCACACCTCCGGGGGCACAGCTCGCACGACAACGGCAACGCGTAGAGGGGATGCGGGATGCCTTGACCGAGCGAGTTCCGTAGCGAACGGAAATGCCCTGTGGGCATTTCCGCCGAGCGAGGACTGTCTGAGCGAATCAAGGTATCGCGCAGCTCTGATTCCGGCGAGTCACAACTAGTTGTTCGAGTAGTCGAAGTCGTCGTTATAGGGAGCGAAGTCGTCATAGTCGTCGTAGTCGTGATCCTCGCGGAAGTGGTCGTGGCCGCAACCGTCCTCGTCGTCGTAGGCGCTCCAGTCCTCGTCCTCCTCGGAGGCAGGGTGCCCATAGGCCTGCTCGGCGCGCGTCCAGTCGAGCCCGGCCCGGGCTCCGGCCGCCTCGTCCTGATACACCAGAGACAGCGCCGCCGGCGCCATATCGGCGCCTCCGATGACCACCAGAAGCTCCAGCAAGTGCATGGTCGCCTCCACTCCGGGCAAAATCACCTCGGCGTCGTCGGCGGCCATGAGCGCCGCGGACAGCTCGGCCAGGAGCATCTCGGCCGTGTAGTCGCCGGTGTAGCGCTGCTGGCGCACGGCCTGTACCACAGGATCGGCGGAGACGGGGCTGAACAGCGGAATCTGGTCGGCGTCCAGCGCTCCCACCGAACGGGCCGAGGCATCGTCCAAGGCCACGGCCTCGATGGCGCTCACCAGATCGGCGGCCAAGGGCAGCGTGTGGGTATTGCGCAGAAGCTGCGCGCGGCCCGGTGCCCCCACTTCCACCACTTCTCCGAAGATGGCGTCCAGAAGCCGACGGACATCGTCGGTCAGCTCGGCTTCGGTGGCCACCGGCCCCAGAAGGTTCTCGCGGGCGAAGGCATCGGCGGCCACCAGCGAGCGTACCGTCGCCGGTGCCTCCACCATGATCAGGTCGTTCACCGTCGCCACGGCGTTGATCTCGCGGGCGAAGTTCGGCGTGGCAGCCGACAGATCCACCAGCGTGGACCCCGGAGCCGTCGTCGTGACGAGTCCCTCGTCGCCGAAGTACAGATCCTCCAGCGCCGAGCCGGAGGTGGCATACGTCACCACGATGTCCGCCGAGGCGACATCGGAGACTTGGGAGAAGCCGGCGTCGGCCAGGCGCCCCTCCACGGCCCCGATGAACGACGGGGCACCCACGTAGGCGTACGACTTCGCCATTACTTGTCTCCCTTCACCTTGCGGGCGATGCGATCGGCCACGGACAGGTTCTCGCGCTTGTCGTGGCCCCAGAACACCACGGCCAGCATATCGGCGCCCACATGAGACCCGATGACCGGGCCGATGTTGCACACCAGGCACAAAAGCCCGGGCGCCTCCTTTTCCAAGGCCTCCTTCAGACGCGCGGCATCTTTGGGGCAGTCGGCGTGGCCCACAATGGCGACATGGGCCTGACCGGCGTCGTCGACGTTCTTCTTGTAGTACTCCGCCAGCTGCTTGATGCCCTTCTTGCGCCCCCGGGCCACGCCGACCAGCGACAGCGTCCCGTCCTCGGCGATGACGAGCAGCGGCTTCACATCCAGGGCGGCACCGGCCACGGCAACCGAGGCGGGAATGCGGCCGCCGCGGCGCAGGGCCTCCAGGTCGTCCACCATGAACTCCTCGTTCACGAAGCAGCGGGCCTCCTCGGCCCAAGCGGCCAGCTCGGCAGCCGACATGCCCTTCTCGTGCTGCACCAGCGCCTCGTAGACGAGCAGACCCTCGGCCACGCTGGCCAAATGGGTGTCCACGATATGCAGCTCGAAGTCCGGGTGCTCGGCAAGGACTTGATCGCGCACGACGCAGGCGGCGTCGAAAGAGGCGGACAGACCGCTGGAGAACGCCAGGTACACCGCCGGCGTCCCCTCCTCGGCCGCCGCCGTGAACGTGTCGGTGAGCGTCTGCAGCGTCACCTGGGCCGTCGAGGGCTCGGCGCCTTTGCGCATGGCCCCGTAGAAGGCCTCGGCCGACACGGACTCGAACAGGTCGTCCTCGAAGGTGCCCCCGTCGACGGTGTAGGGGAACTTCATGAGCGTGACGCCTGGGCGCCGCACCACCGAGGCGGGCAGATCGCAGCAGGAATCGATGATCAGGTGGCATTTCGCCATAGAGCGTCCTCTCTATAGAATATGTCGCAGCTCGGCCACCAGCGCCCGGCGGCGCTCGTTGAGGCCCAGCTCCAGACCAACAGGATAGGTGTGGGGGTTCAGCATGCGCAACTGAGTTTCGTCAAGGGTTTCCAAACCAACACAAGCGCGCGCACGGGCGGCCATGGCGCTGCGCTCCTCGGGCGCGAGCACCACCTTGCCGACGCGGGCCAGCGGGCGCAGCAGCGTCTCGAAGCGCAGGCCCGAGAGGTTCTTCTGGCGCAAATCGTCCATGGGGTCCACGATGACCTCCCGCGCATCCGGCGTCTCGTTCACGTCGAAGACCATATCGCCGGCAATGCGGCCGTCGGACTGGTAGTACCGCCGCACGTCGAGCACGCCCGGGGTGGTGAGCTTGGCGGCCGACTCGGAGATCTTCAGCCGCGCCGTCCAAGGGGCGTCCTCGCCCACGCGAACCGCGGCCAGCTTGTAGACGCCGCCCAGAGTCGGCTGGTCGTAGGCGCTCGCGAGCTTCGTGCCCACGCCGAAGGACATGACGTCGGCGCCTTCCTCCAGCATCGACTGGATGGTGTACTCGTCCAGATCGTTCGAGAGCACGATGCCGCAATCGGTAAGCCCCGCCTCATCCAGCATGCGCCGGGCCATCTTCGAGAGCCACGACAGGTCGCCCGAGTCGATGCGGATGCCGGCCAGACGCTCGCCGCGCTCGCGCATTTCCAGGCCCACGGTGATGGCGTTTCTGATGCCCTGCTCCACATCGTAGGTATCCACCAGAAGGATGCAGTTGTTCGGGAAGATGCGGGCGTACTCGCGGAAGGCGGTGAGCTCGTCGTCGAAGGACATGACCCAGGAATGGGCGTGGGTGCCCGAGACCGGGATGTCGAAGAGCTTGCCGGCCAGCACGTTCGAGGTGGAGGCGCAGCCGCCCACCACCGCCGCGCGCGATGCCCACACGCCGCCTAGGCCCTGGGCCCGGCGCAGGCCGAACTCCGCCACGGGGCGCCCCTTGGCGGCGCGGCACACACGGGCGGCCTTGGTGGCGATGAGCGTCTGGAAGTTCACCATGTTCAACAGCGCCGTCTCGATAAGCTGGCACTGCATGATGGGGCCGGTGACCCGCACGAGCGGCTCGTGGGGGAACACGATCGTACCCTCGGGCACCGCGTCGATATCCACCGACAGGCGCAGATCGCGCAGATACTCCAGGAAGGCCGGATCGAACAAGGGGCCGCCGGCCGGGGCGTCCAGCGAGGCCAAATAGGCGATATCCTCCTCGCTGAAGCGGAACGTCTCCACCAGGTCGGCCAGCTGGGCCATGCCGCAGGCCACCGCGTAGCCTCCCTTGAAGGGATAGTCGCGGAAGTACATGGTGAAGCAGGCCTCCTCGCCCGCTTTCTCGGCGTCCCAGTAGCCCTGGGCCATGGTGATCTGGTACAGATCGGTGAGCAGCGCGTAGTCCACGTTCATGAGTGAGGTGCCTCCCTAGTTTCCGGTGTCGTTGCCACCGTTGCCGCTCTGCGGGCCCGAGCCCGCGCCCGAGCCGCCGTCGGCCTTGGGCTTGCGGGAGCGGCGCCGGCGCCGAGGCTTGGAAGCGCCCGTGTCCGCCTTAGCCCCGTCGCTGCGGGACGCGCCGCCCTGCTCGGCCCGCAGCCCCGAGGACTTCTGGCCCGGCCGCGGCGAGGCGCCCTTGGGCTTGCCGTCGCCCTGGCCGGAGCGAGAGCGGCCCTGGGAGCCCTTGGCCCTTTGCGCTTTCCCCTGGCCGCCCTGATTGCCCTGGCCGCTCTGGTTGCGGCCGCCGTCCTTGGGGCGCGCGCCGTCCTTGGGCCGCGAGGCCGTCCCGGAGCGCTGACGGCGCGGCTTCGGCGATGCGGCCCCCTCGCCGCGCGCGCCCTCCTCGCGGGAGGTGGACACGCGCTCCAAACCGCGCCCGTCGTCGGCCGCCGACAGCTTCGTGGAGCGGCGGCGCTTGCGGGGCGGGGCGGCCGGTGCCGGAGACGCCGCCTGCGTCCCCGCCGAGCGCGAGCCGCCGCGCCCGCGGCCCTCGGAGCCGCCGCGGCGCGAGCGCCCCGCCTCGCCCGATCCCTTGCGCGATCCGCCGGTATGGCGCACCTTGGCGCCCTCGGCCAGCTTATCGGCCCCGGTGAACTGGCTCGTCGAGAAGATGAGCGCCTCGCCGCCGATGAGCCCGCGATCACTCGTCGCCTCTTCCCAGGCCTCCTCCCCCACGGCATTGGGCCGCGTAGCACCCTCGGGCGCCGGATCGAACTCGGACAGGGGCACCTTCACGGGCTTTTCCCCCTCCACCTTCAGCGACACGATCTCCCGCGGCACGTCGTGATCGACCACCTTGGCAGGCCCGGCCGGCGTCTGCACCGTGGCGTTCAACTTGGGAGCGCGGCTCTTGAAGTCCTTGTAGGCATCGAACTCGTAGCGCAGACAGCACATGAGGCGCCCGCACAGCCCCGAGATCTTCTGGGGGTTCAGCGAGAGCCCCTGCTCCTTGGCCATGCGGATGGACACGGGGCAGAACTCGCCGCCGAGTCGCTTGCAGCACAGCTCCTGGCCGCAGTGCCCGATGCCGCCCACCATGCGGGCCTCGTCGCGCACGCCGATCTGACGCATGTCGATGCGCACGTGGAAGCGGGCCGCCAGCTTGCGCACCAGCTCGCGGAAGTCGATGCGCTCCTCGGCCTCGAAGTAGAAGACGGCCTTGTCGCCATCGAGCAGAAACTCCACGGACACCGGGTGCATGTCCTCGTGGTACTCCCGGGCCATCTCCTTGAACACCGGCAGGGCCTCGGCGGAAGCGCGCTCCATCTCGGCCGCCTGCTCGATGTCCTCCTCGGTCGCGATGCGCTCCACGGGGCGCAGGGCGCTCTTCAGCGCGCGCACCTGCTCCTCGGACACCTCGATGACCTCGCTCGCGGCGATGCCGAACTCGGTGCCCCGGGCGGTGCGCACCACCACGGGCATGTCCTTCTCTATGTCCAAATCGCCCGGATCGAACCATAGCGTCCGGGGGTTGAAGGTCAAGTTAATCGGTGCGACCCGAACCATGAACAACCTCTCTTACGTCGAACAGCAACGTGTCCAAGCACGTTTCTGGGGATACATTATAGGCCAGCGCCCGCTCGCACTCGTCCACCTGGGAGCAAGCTGCGGCGATGACCGCCGCATCGGCGCCGGAGAACAGGGCGACGAGCGTGTCGCGCACATCGGTGTTGATGACCAGCTCTGGCGTCCCGCAGGCTACCATGAGCCCATCGCGCAGCCACGAGCGAACCATGGCCGTCGTCTGGCGCAGATACTCGGAGGTCTTCGCCGACAGCTGGCGCTTGTTGCGCGCCTCTATCTGGCGGATGGCCGATTTCGCGAGGAAGTCGGCGTTCTCGGCAAGCTCCGCCTCCTGGGAGGCGCGCACCTCGTCGAGCGGCGCCTTCGACGCCTCCACGAGCGCGCGGGCCATCTCCACCACGTCCCAGTCGTCGGCGGCGCCCAGGCGTGCCAGGTCGGAGAAGAGCCGCGTCCGGAAGGCGAGGCGCTCGCTTCCCGGCGCCCGCAGAAACGCCACGGCCGAGGTGATGGAGCCGCCGCAGGCCTCGATGGCCTGGCGCGCTTGGGCCGGGTCGGCGCCGGTGTTCTGGGCCACGATGCCCGCGGCCTCCGAGGCGGGAATGTGGCGGAAGGGCACCACCTGGCATCGGGAGACGATAGTGGGCAGCACCGACTCGCGGGTACGGCCCAGAAGGATCATCACCACGTCGTCGGCCGGCTCCTCCAGTGTCTTCAGAAACGCGTTGGCGGCGCTCGCGCTCAGCTGGTCCACACGATCCAGAATGTAGATCTTCTTGTCGGCCTGAATGGGAGAGAGCGCCGTGTCGGCCACGATCTCGCGCACCTGTTCCACCAGATACCCGTTCGCGCCGGCCGGGGCGAAATAGCGCACGTCGGGGTGCTTGCGCCGCAAAATGCGCCCGCAGCGGTCGCAGGCGCCGCAGGAACCGCCCCGCGGCCCGCGCGGCCCCTTCGGGCACAGAAGCGCCTGGGCGAGCGCATAGGCGGCCTGGGTCTTGTTGGAGCCGGCCGGCCCCACGAACAGGTAGGCCTGGGTCACCCGCTCCGAGACCACCGAGGCGCGCAGAAACTCGCGCACCTTGGGCTGTCCCAGAATGTTCTCGAAGGCGTCAGCCACGGGCGCCCTCCTTCGCCTTCGCTTCCTTCTCGGCGCGCTTGGCCGCCATTTCCCGTGTGACGAGGGCATCCAGATCAGCCCCGCCGGCCAGCGCCGCGGCGGCCTCCGGCAGCACGGGCGATACCGCCTCCAGCACGGCGCGGAACGTGTCGGCGCGGTGCACCCGCGACAGCACCGTCCTCACCCGGGCCGGATCGGCCTCGGCGATCTGCTCGAAGCCCACGGCCACCCGGCTGTGGAAGGCGTCGCCGGCCAATTCCAGACGGTCGGTTCCCTCGCGGCGCCCCATGCGCGAGCGCACAGCCGAGGCGGGGGCCACCAGAAGCACCGTGGCGTCGGGCACCACCCCGTCGCAGGCGAACCGGTTCGCCGCGTCGATGAAGGCGCCATCGAGCCCCCGGCCGCAGCCCTGGTAGGCCACCGTGGAATCGTAGAACCTATCGCACAGAACCACCGCCCCGCGCCCGAGTGCCGGGCGGATGACCTCGTCGACGATCTGGGCCCGGGCCGCCTCGTAGATGAGCAGCTCGGCGCGATCGCTCATGGCCTCGTGGGCCGGGTCAAGCACGACGGCGCGCAAAGCCTCGCCCACGGCGGTGCCCCCGGGCTCGCGCAGGCGCACCACCTCGCGGCCGGCGTCTTCCAGAAGCCGTGCGAGGAAGCGGATCTGCGTCGATTTGCCGGCGCCGTCGCCCCCCTCGAAGGTGACGAAGACGCCCGTGTTCGCGGGCGCTGCCACAGCTGCTAGGCCCCTTCCCGCTCGGCGGCGGCGCACGCGCGCACAGCATCGGCCACGGCGTCGGCCACGCGCGAATCGAAGGGATCGGGCATGATGAACTCCTCGGTCAGCTCCTCGTCGGAGACGAGCGCGGCCAAAGCCTCGGCGGCAGCCAGCTTCATAGGCTCGGTGATGCGCTCGGCCCGGGCCTGCAGCGCCCCCTTGAAGATGCCGGGGAAGGCGATGACGTTGTTCACCTGGTTCGGGAAGTCCGACCGTCCGGTGCCCACCACGCGCGCCCCGGCGGCACGGGCCTCATCGGGGAAGATCTCGGGGGTGGGGTTGGCCATGGCGAACACGATGGCGTCGTCGGCCATGGAGGCGACCATGTCGGGCGTGATGACCCCGGGGGCCGAAACGCCGATGACGATGTCGGCGCCTTCCATGGCGTCGGCCAGCGTACCGGACTTGTCCTCCAGGTTCGTCACCTCGAGCATGGCCTCCTGGGCCGGGTTCATGCCCTCGTAGGACGAGCTTAAGATGCCGCGGATGTCACACATGGTCACGTTCGCGAAGCCGTAGGAGAGCAAAAGCTTCGCGATGGCGATGCCCGCCGAGCCCGCGCCGTTGACGACCACGCGCACCGATTCCTTGTCCTTGCCCACAAGCCGCAGCGCGTTGATGATGCCCGAGAGCACCACGATGGCCGTGCCGTGCTGGTCGTCGTGGAAGACCGGGATGTCCAGCGCGTCGTTCAGCCGCGCCTCGATCTCGAAGCAGCGGGGGGCGGCGATGTCCTCCAGGTTGATGCCGCCGAAGGCCGGGGCGATGCGGATGACCGTCTCGACGATCTCGTCGGTGTCCTGGGTGTCCAGGCAGATGGGGAACGCGTCCACGCCGCCGAAGGCCTTGAACAGGGCGGCCTTGCCCTCCATAACCGGCATGGCGGCCTCAGGGCCGATATTGCCCAGACCCAGGACCGCGCTGCCGTCGGAGACGACGGCCACCGTGTTCGCCTTCAGCGTGTAGTCGTAGGCCGCCTCGGGATTCTCGGCGATGACCTTGCAGGGCTCGGCGACGCCGGGCGTGTAGGCCACGGCCAGATCATGGCGCGTGGCGATATCCATCTTCGGATCGAAGGCGAGCTTGCCGCGCCATTCGGCGTGCTTGGCGAGCGATTCCGCTGCGATATCCATAGGTTCCAAGTCCTTAGAACGATTTCTCCCGTGTAAACCCGCCTATTGTACCCCCTTCCCGCCGCCGCGCCCCCGCTCGCCCC
>OLWR01000105.1_pt1 | contig 54210 bp, 44 predicted proteins | sample 1673531 | NCBI WGS metagenome assembly OLWR01 (sample SAMEA103958114, study PRJEB25191) | human gut metagenome | reverse complement strand
CACCCAATTCAAATCGGACAGACATTCCATTCCAGATAGGAATTCCCTGTCCATTCGGAATATCCTTTATTTTTCCGTCAGGATAAAATCCTCTCCACACACCCTGACTTACATTTTTAATACCATACAAGCCCTTTTTCTGACGATTCTCCACAATCAGACCTGTAACCGTATCTTTATCCATCGGATTTCTTCCTGTCTGGCATTCGTAAAGTTTTTCTCCTTCTGCAAGAAGAATCCTGTCCATTCCATTGGTCAGTGGGTAGTAAATCTTTCCACACTTTGGACAGGCAAATGTTCCATTTTCCTTCGGAAGCAATCGATAAGAAAATCCGTGAAAACCACAGTGACAGGACTTGTAGTCCATTGCCATACGAACAAGGAGCTGCTTCCAGTCCACCTCTGTCGGACGAAGTTCTCTAAGCCTTCCCCCATCAAGAAATGCCTTCTGGAACATTTTCTGCAAAATCTCCGGATACTCGTTCCAGTACTGAATCAGCTTGTCCTGAATGCCTTTTACTGGAATATTTTCTTCCTCGCCCGGCTCCATGCAGAAGCGTCCTTCTCTCGCCCGGAAAAGTTCTTTTTCCTCCGGGGAAAGAAAACAGCGGTTCACCATCTTTTTCCCTTCAAATGGAGAACCTGTGTGAAAGAAATATTCAAATAAATATACTGCCATAAAATAGCGGTCTGTCTCTAAAGAATAGCATTCTTTAAAAGTTTCGAGTGTTTCCTGTTCTTCTGTTTCAGATAATAATTTTTCCTGCTCTTCTGCTAATGCCTCTGCCAATTCTGGGGCAAGAAATTCTGTAAATTCTATTTCAGCGGCATCTGGTTCCTTCACATATGCCTCTCCAAGAAATTCTTCCCCCTCAAAATGAAACGCTCCATTTTTCAGGTTAAAATAAAATACATCTGGAGAAATGCTACAATACACCTTTCCTTTTTGATGAATCTCCTCAAAAAACCTCGCAAACTGAAATGCACCTTCTATCATGGCATTCATCGAAGAAAAATATGCTGGCCTTAAAACCTTTTTCCCGGTTTCCGCATCAATCACAAGCTGCCTTTCTTCACAGATCTGCGCGAGGGAAACCCAGCCATTTTTATTAAAATTACTCATTCTATCCTCCTACCTACAGGAGAATCTTTGCAATCAGATTATCTCCAAAGTCAATCTCTAATCCTTTCCAGATTGGAACACCTTTTCCCGGTCCAACTTCTCTGACAGAGTTATCCGGGAACTTCGCTTTCCAGACATCACCGGACATATTTTTAATGCCAAATAAGCCTTTCTTTAAACGGTTTTCAATGACCATTCCCGTAACAGATTCAAAATCATCACTATTTTTCTTTGTCAGGCATTTGTATAACTTTGCACCAAGATTCAGTGGAAGTTCATAGTCTTTCACACCCATTGTGTAAATGGTACTTCCACAATTACGGCAACGTAATGTATGTTCTCCTGTCTTTTCAAATGCAGAAGAAAATGCGGTCTTTCCACAGCTACAGTGAATAATATCCAGCTTTAGCTGAATAAGCATCTGAATCCAGCTCTTTTCGATAATCCGGGCATTTGGCTCCTGGATTCCATAAGTAAAGGAAAGGGTAAATGCCTCTCTGATAAAGTCCGGGTAAATCTTCCACAGCTTGATAACATTATCGTGTACCCCATTAACCGGACGATTTGATGCATTATTCGGATCATAAATAAATACCGGATCTTTTCCATAATGAATCAGGTCATTTTCCTCAGTCATAACGACACACTGAAGTACCTTACTTCCTTCTAACGGGTCCCCACGGAAGAAAAGCTTAAATAAAACAACTGCCAGTGAATATCTGTCTGTCAGCACATCCGGCTTTGCGATACCTCGAACAACTTCCGGCGCCATAAAACCTGGCATACCGCCGATTCCGAAGTTATCACCATCCGCAGCCACATTATCACAGTCACAAACTAACACATCGCCGCTTCTCGTATCAATAAAGAAACCGCCATCATTTAAATCCTGATAACTTTTTCCTGATAAATGCAGGGCACGAAAGGCCTTAACAATATTAATGGCCGCTGTGAGCATCACATCAAGAGAAGCAAACTTCACCTTAATCTTTCTCGCCGGCTGCCCCTTCACTCTCGGTTTCTCCCAGCGGTATCCATTATAAATATCAGTAAATGATTCATATCCTGACGGAGCAAGCCGCATCAGATAACCAAATGCACCATTTTTCTTTGTCTCTGTTAAAAATAACGGCCAGATAAACTGCTTGCCACCCTCCGGCGCACCATCCTCAATATTCTTTCGAAGATTATTGCGAAATGCCTCCGGATTTTTAATACGGCTGATAAAATACCATTTAAGCGCATACTCCCTGCCATTATAACGGACAAGATAAACAATACCCTGCCCACCTCGTCCAAGCTCTCTGGAGACAACCGCCTCGCCGCCTGCCTCTATTGGAATCCTCTCTCCAATCTTTAACTCTCTCATCTATGTTCTACCATCCTTTATATTCTACCATCCCTCATCGTAATTCACAGCACCAAGGTCAACTGCTTCACCAAGAATATCCTTCGCTCCTGTGCGAATCTCCTCCACAAGTACCTGCTGCTTTGCCTGTGCCACGGTCTCGGCCGCTGGCTGTCTGCCATTTGAATCTACGAGTGCAAGACTACGGCTTCCAATCTGGGAAGAAGTCACTGCAAGAAGCTTAATCAGTTCTCTAAGCTGATCTGCATTCTTTGCCTGAACTGCAAGTTCATCATTCCCGGTAAATGCACGAAGCACATCCATATTTACCTTAGAACCGATACCAAGCGCAATCTTTAACCCATGCTGGAACCATTTATTCTGCTTTAATGTATCCAGGCCCTTCTTCCAGTCATCATTCGGAGAACCATCTGATAACAGGAAAATAACCGGCGCAAAAGAAAGCGATGGTGAACTTAAAAATGTGCTACGGGAAAGCTTCTTAGAAAGCTCCATAAACGCATCCCCCATAAAGGTAAGGCCATCTGCCTCCAAACGATTCCAGTACTGATACTCCTCAATCTTTACCGGTTCCGGAGTCACCCACTCTACATCCGTAGAAAACTTCATAATCGCAATTTTCACATCCGTAGAAGCTTCTCCAACACCAATCAGTGATGGCAATAATTCTTCCATCGTACTATTTAACGAACCGATTTTCGTTCCTTTCATACTGCCTGATACATCAATCATAAAAAATATTGTCATACTCTTCTTCGCCGGCTCCATCGTATCAAGGAAATCTTCCTCAGCCGCATCTGCAACCTCCGGCGTATCAAGAACAAGACTTCTGCTCATCCGATTCTTCTTCAAAAGAATCTCATCATCATCAACTTCATTTAAATCAAGCCACTTTGGCATAAAAAGTTCCCCCAGTCTTCATAAATTCTCTATTTTTTCAACTTCATTTATTATATAACAATTTAGATATTTTACAAACTGCTTTATCTAGTTCTTTGAGATAAATTCTTGCACGAAAATTCTGATTTGTGAGGCTGCAAGGCAGACGAACTCCAGAAGCTAAATAAAGCATATTTGTGACTTTAGTCGCGGCGGTTTGAATACTTGCTTATACACGCTCGTATCCAAACCTTGCTCCGAGGCCACAAATATGCTTTATTTAGCTTCTGGAGTTCTGCTTGTTGGCAGCTCAGAAAATCAGTTGGAGAGATTTGGGGAAGAGGACAGGCGATGTAGAACTTCTTCTATAGGATTGACACTTGAATCAATGCCATAATCGTATAAAAATCACAACCTGTTGAAGTCTCCTTCAAATCTTTCTCAAAATAAATTCTGAGTTTGCATAGGCAGCCAAAGACAGCTCTCAGTAAATAAAATAACCTATATTTGTGGCCTCGGAGTAAGGGTTGGATACGAGCGTGTGTAAGCGAGTATTCAACCCGCCGCAACTAAAGTCACAAATATAGGCTATTCTCTCTTTTGGGGTGCGTCTACCTTGCCTGCGGCAAATTACAATTCACAATTATTCACTGTTCTTGGGAATGGAATCGCATCTCTGATATTAGAAATTCCTGTCAGATACATGACGCATCTCTCGAATCCAAGTCCGAATCCTGAGTGATGTGTGGAACCGTATTTACGAAGATCTAAGTAAAACTGATAGTTTTCTTCGTCCAACCCAACTTCTTCCATACGTTTTTTAAGCATTTCATAATCATCTTCTCTCTGGCTGCCGCCGATGATTTCTCCGATACCTGGCACGAGGCAGTCCATTGCTGCTACGGTCTTTCCGTCTGGGTTAAGCTTCATGTAGAAAGCCTTGATTTCCTTTGGATAATCGGTTACAAATACAGGACGTTTGAATACTTCTTCTGTGAGGTAACGTTCATGTTCTGTCTGTAAATCTGTACCCCAGGATACCTTATATTCAAATTTATCGTTATGTTTTTCAAGGATTTCTACAGCTTCTGTATAAGTTACATGACCAAATTCAGAATTCAACACATGATTCAGCCTGTCTTTTAATCCTTTATCTACAAACTGGTTTAAGAAATCCATTTCTTCAGGCGCATTCTCCATAACGTAGGAAATAACATATTTAAGCATTGCTTCTGCCACTTCCATGTCATCTTTTAAGTCTGCAAATGCCATCTCCGGCTCAATCATCCAGAATTCTGCTGCATGACGGGCAGTATTAGAATTCTCCGCGCGGAAAGTTGGTCCAAATGTGTAGGTATTGCGGAATGCCTGTGCAAATGTTTCTGCATTGAGCTGGCCACTTACTGTCAGATTCGTTGGTTTGTTAAAGAAGTCCTGTGCAAAATCAACATTTCCTTCTTTATCTTTTGGAATATTATTTAAATCAAGAGTTGTAACTTGGAACATTTCTCCCGCTCCTTCACAGTCACTTGCTGTAATGAGCGGTGTATGAACATAAACAAATCCCCTCTCCTGAAAAAACTGGTGAATCGCATACGCTGCCATAGAACGGATACGGAACACTGCCTGGAATGTATTTGTTCTTGGACGAAGATGAGAAATTGTTCTTAAATATTCTAAGCTGTGACGTTTCTTCTGCAGTGGATAATCTGGTGCGGAAGCTCCCTCTAAAGTAACGGTAGCTGCCTGAATCTCAAATGGCTGCTTTGCCTGCGGAGTTGGAACCAGCGTTCCCTCTACGATCACCGCCGCTCCAACATTCATCTTGGAAATCTCCTGAAAATTCTCAAGTTTCTCCTCATATACAACCTGAATTGGTTTAAAAAATGTTCCATCATGAAGCACAAGAAATCCAAAATGTTTTGAACCCCGGATGCTGCGAATCCATCCGCCAAGCTTCACTTCTTTATTTAAAAATTGTTCACTGTTCTTATAAATCTCTCGAATTGTCATGATATAGCAATCCTTTCTCCTACTTATTTTTAATTATATTAAGGCACCATTTCTAATTATTTTTAATTACAAAAGCCCGTTTCTATTTTATCGCAAACTAAGGGGAATTGCTACCTTTTTTTCTGATTTGCCGGGTTTTGAAACAAACAGACGAACCCTCAGACCCTGTTATATTATTTCTCATGAAATTTTGAATCTACATAATCAAGCAAAGACAATTCCCAAGTTAAATTTGCACAGACAGCCAAAGACAGCTCCCCCTTGCCTGCGGCAAATTCAAATCTTCCTTTTCACCCGATAGATATTACAAGACTGATTTGTGAGTGTATTGGATACATACATCATGTAAATCTGTCCGCCAGCCAGCACTTTTATTCCCTCCGGTTCGCGGAAAGATAATGTTTTTGCACCACGAACTGTTATTGTTTTTTTGCTTCTTGCCGCATAATTATAGCGGCGGATTTTTGTCGGCTGATAGCGTCTGGAACGGTCATAACCAAGGAGAAATGACTTTCTCGGACTGCCTTCAATTGTATAGATTGAAGTTCCGTACAGGTCAAATCCCTGGAAATCCCCGCTGGTAGCAGACAAACAGATCCTTTTCACTGGATTTCTTGGATTTATAAATCGTCCCTTTGCAAGATTATAAATCTGATAATACTGCTTGCCGCCATAAGTATAACGAACCGCCATCTGCGTACTATTTTGATTGATTGCCGGATATACATTCGTCATATACTTTTTACTTTTGGCATCTGGAATTTTGTAATGAATTGTTCCGTGTTTTCGAAGTGTTTTATTTTTTTGATAACGAAATCCAGAAATTGCTCTTGACACATCATTCCCTTTACAATCACTGCCTGTCCAAAGCCATGTTTGTCCATTCGAAACCGAACAGTCAAGATTTGTGGCATGTCCAAATTTTTTCAAATCCATGTGGTCTTTTATGTAGCGTCCCAGTCCTCTGTATTTTACTCTCGTGATACGCAGATTTCCGGTATATGGGCTTGTCATCTGTATATAATAATAATATTTAGAATCCATTGTGTAAGACTGAATCCAGCGGTGTGCTGCTAACTTTGTTACCTTTTTTATCACTTTTAAATCACTTGATGCTGCTTCTTTTGGTGTAATATCTTTATGTATTACCCTTGTTTTTGCTTCTACGTTCAGCGCATTCTGCTGAAAACACAAACCAAAAAGCAAGGTAAAAAATAATATACCTAGTATACTCTGTCCTTTTTTCATACTGCTTTCCTTTCTTTTATAAAACTAATTCACAGGTGAAGTACCCAGCATTTACGATAAATTGTATTTATTTTTCTTTGTAGTAAAGCATACAATGACAGTATCCTTCAAAATTCTCATCCGCAATCTGTTCCCGAAATTCTTTACACATGCATTTCGTGTCCTCATTCATTTCCAAACGACATGGACAATATCCATTTTTCTTTTTTAAACCTTCTTTTACCATCTTTACTACTTTCTCATTTTCGTTTAATCGAATTTTCATGTTTTTTCTCCTTTTATATTTTTATTTTTTATTATTCTTAGTTCTAATTTTATATCAGATGTGAGATGACGCGCATCTCGTAGCAAGAATGCCGAGACATTCTTGAATTGATGACTGAAATGATTTTTTAAACACCTTCTAGACAATTTTACATTTTTACATATGTGAATTGCTGTAATTTTCTTAAAAAATGTAGTATAGTATAATTATCACATATGTAACAAGGAGGAGGTATATTATGAAAAAATCAGATGAACAGGAACGGAATATAGCTAACCGGCTTTATAATCTGGACAAAAAAGTTTATGAGACAACAGGCAGTACTTTAGGACGTGTCTTTCCTTCCAGTCCATCATTCGCATTAGAGAAAATTATTGATGCACTCAAGATAAATCGAGAATATTTTCTTAAAAACGAGATGACACTAATCGCTAACATGATCGGAACAATCCGAGACGAGGAAAAGGCCGCCCCATTAAAACAGGAGTATGACGAACTGGAGAAAGATATCCTCGCCTACAATCCTACGATTATCTTGCCTCACAGCATTGATAATAATGATGCCGTTGCCTCCCGTCGTTTTTCTTCTGATAACCATTTAATCATATGCATCAGCAGGCAGTTTGGAACCGGTGGGCATACGATTGGCTTTGAACTGGCTCAGCGTCTTGGCATCGCTTATTATGATAAAGAAATCATTCATCTTGCCTGTGACAGAATGGGCTTAAACTCCAAAGATGTAACAGATTACGGTATTGACAGTTCCGGCAGCAGCCGTGGAATCTTAAGCAGTATCGGAAAGGCTTCCAGGAAGTTTTTCTCCACACAGTCTGATATGCTTTTCTTTACCCAGAGCAATCTAATCTGTGAAATGGCCACACAAGAAAGTTGTATCTTCATGGGGCGCTGCGCCGATGTGGTTCTTACCAATAACAACATCCCTCATCTTTCCATTTTCTTATCTGCTCCATTTAAAGAAAGAGTAAAGTATGAGATGGGGATTGCTTCCTGTGATTATAAAACTGCTTCTGCAAAAGTAAAAACAATGGATCAGGAACGTAAAAATTATTACCAGTATTATACCGGCCGTCAGTGGGGATATGCCGGCAATTACGATCTATGCGTGAACACATTTTTCTATGGACACGATGAGACTATCCAGGTTCTCTATGATATGGCGGAAATGTCCTGTAAAAAATAGTTCATATACTGTCAATTTTATATTCTTGATTTCATAAGAAGATTTTTTGCCAGTTATACAAAAGCATATACAAACATATAACGCAAATTGGGGCGTGCAGATTGCAGAAATGATTTTTTCAAACACGCTCTGGAATATTTAAAAGGCAGGGAGATTCTATTTGTAATTTCCCTGCCTTACTTTTATTGTGCCGGTCTGGCAATCTGTGCAACTCTTCCTTTTCTTGAAGTGTAATCTCTCTTTAAAATAGATGGGTAATTTCCAGTAATAGAAGACATCGTATATCCTACTAACTGATTATTTCTCCATTCATATCCTACAAAGATTTCTACATGATATATATTTTTGTATCTTCCGTTATATCCCTTCTTGTAAAACACCAAATCACCTGGCAAAAGTTTTTTCTTGCCTATTGACACACCGCTGTTTGCTACTACTTTGCCCTTCTTAGTAGACCAGAGCGCCATGCCTGCTGCTGTATTACACCAGGAGGTACTTCCTCCCATTGTAATTCCCTGTGGTAGATAACATCTGCCACAAAATGAACTACAATCCGCAGAACGCTTACCCATTCTGTTTCCCTGACTGTAACTCATATTTCTCGCACTATGGAACTTTTTCGCTTTTTCTACTGCTTTATATGCTTTTTTACTACACACAGATACGATACATTTCAAGGTTTTCTTTCCAACCTTTGCCTGAACAATAGCGTTACCCTTTTTATGAAATGTAACCGTTCCATCCTGTGAAACTTCTGCTACAGATGACTTTGATGAAAACCAGATGATATTCTTTCCTTTCTTTACATTCTTTACCTTAAGCTTTACTGGAGCCATCCCCTTATAAGCCGTGACTGTTGTCCTATTTAATGCTACACTCTTACGCTTTGCCTGTACATTTCCCTTTCCTGCAAATAGCAAAACTGCCATAAAAAAGACAGTAAAAAAGAAAATTCTCTTTCCTGTACGTTGATATGTACTCATATTTTTCTAACACTCCCTCGAATAATTACATATTATTTATCTTTTTTCTAAAATGCTATTACAAACAACACGGTTATCATTTTACCATATTTTATTAAAAAATGCACACAAAAATTTAATATATTTGTAACATATATTTCCCTTGTGGACATTTTCAGAGAAAGTTATAATACAAACAGGTAAATTGAATTGCAAATCACACAGCAAAACAAACTACAAAAACACCGATGATATTTAAATATATCAACATACTTAAAAACAAGAAACTTCAGCTTTCACGAGCTGAAGAGTTCACAATATTTATCAACGAAAGGATTTACTTATGAAATTTCACAGAGTTTTACTATTCACTTCTATCCAGATGGATATCACTCCAGTAGGCGATGACCTTCATGTACTTCTTACCTGCGGCGGAGAAAACCGTCTCGGCTGCACCGCTTTTTCCACACCAGTTCCAGATACCGACCCTGTAGAATGCGAGACTTCCGTTATCACAGACGTAGATAATCCAGAAGATTTATTCTGCCCTTATATTGCAGAAAGCCTCTGCAAAAAGACCGGACAGCGAGTTTTATGTACTGGTGGAATTTTTGTGGAGAATCCTGACGAACATCAGATAGATAAACTTTACGAAAACGTAGATGAAATGATAATGGACTGGGTTCATTTTCTGGATTAATCATTTCGTGTTTAGCTAAAAGCAGACGAAAAACAAGAGAGCATATAATCCCTATCTGTGACTTTCGTCGCGGCGTGTTGAATGTTCGCTCTACTCGCTCACATCCAACACTTGCTCCCAGGCCACAGATAGGGATTATATGCTCTCTTGTTTTTCTGACTTTGGCTAGATAACTTTAGCTAGATACAATGAATTAAATCAGAAATTGATACTGGGGGATTTTGGGACAGAAACTGATGTCTTCTGCTTACTCGAAAATGACTGGGAATAGGGGATATGATTTGACCTGCCTATATGTAATAGTAAGATAAAAAAATATCTATCTACAATATCCTGAGAGCAAGCAGAAAACTTCTGCCCTCTCCCCCAAATCCCCACAACCACTATTTAATTCAAACAAAATCCAGCCAAAGACAGCCCGCGAAGAGATACGATATCCTATATTTGTGGCCTCGGAGCAAGGTTTAGATGCGAGCGCTTTAAGCGAGCATTTAAACCGCCGCGACTAAAGTCACAAATATAGAATATCGTATCTCTTCGCGGGCGTCTGTTCTTAATGAATCAAATAGTAATCTATCCATTCGTCTAATGTTAATGGTACATAGTCTGAATACATACAAAAACAATTAATCATATTACAGGGAATCGGCATCGGTTCCTCATCATATTTACTCTGTCTCTTTGTCTCTCTCGTAATCTGACAGAACTGCCGTACAAGCTGTTCATCCATTGTGTCGTGCACATGTCCGTAGAGCATATATGTAGGTGGCTCTCCTTTTTTATTTCTTCGATACTGTCCGTTATAACAGAATATCGGGTAGTGGGATAAGACTACTTTTCGGCGGTTATCGTGCATTTCTGCGTATGGTTTTATCCAGACAAAACGTTCTTTGTTGAACTCGCTATCTTTTAAATAACTGTCATGGTTTCCTTTTATCATATAAAGCGTGCCGTTAAGCTGGCTCAATACTTCATTTGTCTCTTTCGCCTTGCCCACAGAGAAATCACCGAGAATCACTACCTCATCTTTGGGGCGGACTCTGCTGTTCCACTGTTTTATCATATAGGCATTCATCTGGGCTGCATCTTTAAATCCACGACAGTCCATCTGGGTGTTTAGACTTTCGTGGAAAAAATGCAGATCTGAAATATAATAACGCATAATAATTGTTTGCTCCTCTCTGGAAAGTTATGACTGATTAAATTCATTGAGTGAACAGCAAACAGACAGACGAATCATGAAAGCAAAATATTCCCTATCTGTGGCTTTAGTCGCAGATAGGGGTTATATTCTATCTTTGGGTTCGTCTGTTTCCCCTGATAAATTTAAATAGCAGCTTGAGAGCGTCTATGTAACTAAATTACCAGATCATCCACCGAAATATTCTTTCCTGTCAATCCGATAAAGGCTCCTTCTTCCCCGCCTTCTTCGTGGGCGATGAGCCATTTATTTTTGGCAAAAAGTAACTTTTCTTCTGGAAGTTTTTCCTCTTCTGCTTCCGCTCCAAGCTTTACTCCAAGCGGGAAATTTGTTCCAAATGGTAAAATAACTCCTGTCTTAAATGCGTAATCGTTCTCTTTTGTTCCAATTGGTGTGTAATGAAGTGTTGTGGCATACAGTTCTACTGCGGTTCCTGCTGGAACAAAAAATGCTTCTAACTGTGCGGTATCGTATTTGAAATCATCAGTAATATCTGACTGCTGCCCTAACAGTAAAATGACATCGGTCGCAGCGACATTTGCCTCGGAAGAACGATGATATTCTAATGCATTCAGCACTTTGTTGTGTCCACAACAGTATCCAATCTCTACGGAAAGTTCTCCGTAAAGTGTATTGGAAATTTTCTGGCGGAAATCTGGTTCTTCTAATGGTCCAAAGGAAGCTGCATATTCTACCGTCTCTGGATACTTAATCTTTTCGAGTACATTGTAAATCTCTGAAAAATCAATTCCTGTTAAAATCTTTCCATACTTCTTGAAAGAAGCGTCTGTTACCTGTTTCACCTTCATTATAAATCCCCCTGTCTTTGTGAGCGGCTACCTCTTATTCGAACGCCGCCATATTTTTCTTTTTTCAGCTTCTTTTATGAGTTCGTCCCTGAAATCCGGGTGGGCAATAGATATAAGCCCTTCTGCCCTCTCCCATGTAGAACGACCCTCCATGTTAATAACACCATATTCTGTTGCAAGAAAATATACCTGACTTCGCGGAGAAGTGATAATATCTCCATTAAACTGCGGCAATACTCTTGAAAAAAGCTGGCCGCTTTTATCCTTATATGTGGAGCTCATACAGATAAATGCCTTTCCCCCTCTGGCTGAAGATGCTCCAATTAAAAAGTCAAGCTGCCCTCCGGTACCGCTGATCTGCCTTGCACCAAAGCTTTCTGACGATACCTGTCCATATAAATCTACGGAAACACAGCTATTAATAGAAACCATATTGTCAATCTGGGCAATAACGTCCGGACGATTTACATATTCAAGTGGATATGCTGCTACCCCATGATTATCATCTAACCATTCATAAAGCTCCGAAGAGCCAATGGCAACACCGAATACGCCTTTTCCCCTGTCAATCGTTTTCTTTTTATTGGTTAACTTGCCCGCCTTATACAAATGCAGATATGCATCGGAACAAAGCTCGGTGTGCATTCCAAGATCTTTGCGGTCAGTTTCTGCTATCAGCTCTCCAAGAGCATTGGGCATACTTCCAATTCCAAGCTGCAGGGTTGCCCCATCACATATGTACGGCAGAAGATTCTGTGCAATCTTTCGGTCAATCTCAGACGGCACATACGGCTTGCCTGTCGTAAAAGGTTCATGCTTTCCCTCTACGATATAATCCACCTCCGACACATGAATACATTCTCCATATCCGCCGTGTATCTTTGGCATATGCTCGTTGACTTCTACGATAACAACATCCGCATTCTGCACGATAGGCCCGGCAACTCCGGTATTTACCGAATAATTAAAATATCCATGCTTGTCCATCGGTGACACACTGACCATTACTACATTGACATTTAAAAAATACTTATAATACGCAGCATTATTGTGAAACACCATCGGAATATAATAGCATAATCCTCTGTCACAAAGCTTCCTCTCATAAGCAGAACAATGCCATGTATGATAGACAAAATGTTCCTGAGTCTCGTCACATTCTGCTACCTCAATCGGCCCCTCCACAAGATTCCCCCGAATCTTTACATCAAAAAGTTCGTCTCTCCTCTTAGCAAGAGCCTTATCTAAAAGAACCGGTTTTCCGAGCGAGCTGGTATAATCCACCCAGTCTCCACTCTTTACTACTTCTACCGCCTCTTCCGGTGTACAAAGCTTTTGTCTGTACTCAGTCATAAAATCCTTTAACACCGTTCTTCTCCCCTCTGTGTTTCTCTCTTGTTTGCCAGTTATATTGACATATCTTCCAATTCTTTCACCACTATTCTAACAAAATTTGTGCTAAATAACAAGAGGATGTGGGGAATTTTTGGAGTTGGCAAAACAGACGAAAGGTAGAGTGCCCTATTATACAATAAATGCTTCGTATCACTGCACTTAAACTGCTCAACCGCAGTTTAAGCTTGCTCTAAGGCGCATTTATTGTATAATAGGGCACTCTACCTTTCTGACTTTTGCAAGGACCGTAAATTTCCCGTACAATCTGGTTGCTTTTTAAGTTACAAATTTTTCTTGGGGATGGATTTGAGGTTGAGAGCTGTAGATTTCTGCTTGCTCGGAAGTTAAATAACAGTCTTTCCTACATCTCCCCACTCCCACCCTACTTCTTACACTTCTTTTTGAGGAAAAAATGCTATCTATATTTCCAACTTCCTCAAATTCAAAACTACTCGCTCTTGTCGCTACCTGAAATAATTCTACAACACACTCATAGAGTTAACAAATTTAAATTTGGAAAACGTTTAAAATAACTTCTGTCTTCCAAAAAACAGAACCCCAACAGATAAAGACTCCCTATTTGTGGCCTCGGAGCAAAGGCTGGATGCGAGCGTATAAGCGAACATTCAACCTGCAGCGACTAAAGTCACAAATAGGGAGTCTTTATCTGTTGGGGTTCGTCTATTTAGCCAAAACCCAGAATTATTTATCCAGCTTCTTAGCAGCGAGCATTGTTTCTACCACCGCTCTTACGATAGCTTCTAATCCTTCTTCGTCTACTTTTTCTTCTTCTGGAACGCTTAATGCAGCAGTTACGATAGACATGCTGTATACTTCTTCTGCGTTACATCCACGGCTTAAGTCGTTGATTGGAGCGTTAAGTCCCTGTAATACAGGACCTACTGCTGTATATCCACCTAAACGGGAAGCAATCTTATATCCGATGTTAGCTGCGTTGATGTCAGGGAAGATAAATGTGTTAGCCTGTCCAGCTACTGGTGAACCAGGACATTTTACTTCTGCTACTTCTGGAGATACAGAAGCGTCGAACTGAATCTCACCCTCTACTGCTAATTCAGGAGCAGCTTCTTTAATCTTCTTTGTTGCGTTAGCCACCTTTGTTACAGAAGGTCCTTTACCAGAACCAAGTGTAGAGTAAGATAACATAGCTACTTTAGAATCGATTCCGAAAATCTTAGCTGTCTTAGCAGATTCGATAGCAATCTCTACTAAATCATCTTCGGATGGATCAATATTGATAGCACAGTCACCCATAGCAATCTTCTCGTCTCCTCTTACAAGGATGAAGCAAGAGCTTACGATGTTGTTGCCTGGTTTTGTTTTGATGAGCTGAAGAGCTGGACGTACAGTATCTGCTGTGGAATATGTAGCTCCACCTAACAGACAGTCTGCTCCACCCATTTTTACGAGCATAGTACCAAAGTAGTTGCTCTTAGAAAGAGCTGCTCTTACCTGCTCGTCTGTCATTTTACCTTTACGAAGCTTAACCATCTCTGCTACCATAGCATCAATTCCCTCGTAATTTTCAGGGTCAATAATCTGGCAGGCATCAATATTAAAGTTACCTGCTTTTGCTGCAGCCTTAACTTCTTCTGGCTTACCAAGAAGGACAACGCCGAGAATTCCTTCCTGTGTCAGACGATGGGCTGATTCAAGAATCCTTTTATCTGTACCTTCTGTGTATACGATGGTACGAGGATTCTTCTTTAATGTTTCAATCATTTTTGTTAACATAAGATACCTCCCAAAATATATCTTTGTCTAGTAGTATCAATAATAGTACAAAATACGCTACTTATATAGTAAGCCCTGCACCATGTTTTTTCAACAATACATTGATATAAATTTTTGACTACATCGTATAAAAGAAAGTACAAAAATACATCGGAATTTGTATAAAAATCCCGATGCACCTTTATTTTTTTGATATTTAAATTATACTTTTTTGTGAAGTCAGCAATTCTGGCTTATCATAGCCAAAACTTTCTGCTTCCATCATAAATCATATGATAAATCGACATGTGTTTTTTCAACAACATAATCTATATTTTATCATTTATAACAGTATGCGTTTTGTCTCTATTCTACTGTCATCACTGCTTCACGATTCTTTTTTATTCTGCTAATACTTTCTGCTGTTCTTCTGCATCTTCCGGATTCTCATGGAAAATGGAATAAGCAATGTTTGTAGAATGGTCAGCGATTCTTTCAAGACCAATTACCATATCGGTAAAGATAAGGCCGATTTCTACACCGCATACTCCTTTGGACAGACGTTTTACCTGCTGATTCTGGTAATCAATCTGCATCTGATCTACATCATTTTCCATGTCAATGATTTCATCAATGTTGTCTTTTTTATTTGTGACGAACATTTCCATACTCTTATCAAAAAGCTGAAGAACTTCTGTATACATTGTTGTAAGTTCTTCCTTTCCGGCTCCGGTGAACTTCTCGTTAAGCTGACTTCTCTTCTCCGCATTCTCAAGGATATTGATTGCGTGGTCTCCAATCCGTTCAAGGTCAATAACAACATGGAAAAGAGCACCAATTCGTCTGGAATCGGCAAGCGGCAGTTCATAACGGTTAACTTCTACAAGATAATCCGTAATCTCGCTGCTTAAGTAATCAATAATCTTTTCTCTGGCATTGATTTCCTTTACCTTATCAAGATTCTTATCTGCTAATGCTTCCATAGAAGCAACAAGGTTTTCTCTGGCCAGACCAGCCATTCTCTCGATTTCCTGAATAATTTCTACTACGGCTGTAGATGGCACAAACTTGCTTGATGCCTTTCTGATATATTCAAGATGTAATCCGTTATCCTCTTCCTCACCTTCTTTATTTCCAGGAATAAAAAGTTTCGTAAGTTTTACAAACTGTGATGCAAATGGAAGGAAAATAATCGTCTGGAATACTTTAAATGCTGTATCTGCATTCGCAACGAAACGTTTCGCATTATCTGCTCCACCGAGAACAGAAATCGCATCGACGATCTGATTTCTCGCAAAGAACAGAATCGTTCCGATAATGATCATACCTAATGCATTGAATAAGAAATGTACCATGGCTGTACGTTTTGCATTCTTATTTGCATTCATTGCTGCCATAACTGCTGGTGTACAAGAACCGATGTTGGCACCAAGAATAAAGTACAGACAGCTTCCTAATCCAACCAGATGGGAATCCGCTAATAAAACCAGCACACTGACAGTTACAGAAGAACTCTGTACTGCTACTGTAAACAGTAAACCAACAAGTAATGCGATAAATGGATTCTTAAGATAAGAAAACCAGTGCATGATTACTGGATATTCCGGAATTCTGCTCAATGCACCTGTCATACTGTTAATTCCTAAAAACAACGCACCAAAACCGAAGATTACCTCTGAAATCTTTCTTGTTATCGGCTTATTGCCAAACATCATCAGGCATGCACCTGCAAAAATGATATACGGTGCAATGGCAGTCAGTTTCAAAGAAACAAGCTGTGCAGTAATTGTTGTACCAATGTTGGCACCAAATGTAATACCAACGGACTGTTCCAGTGTAAGAAGTCCGGCATTTACAAAGCTGACTTCCATAACGGTGGTCGCACCAGACGACTGGATAATCGCAGTAAATATCGCGCCAAAAATAACTGCAATGAATCGATTCTTTGTTACACGATTCAGAATGACACGCATCTTATCACCCGCAGCCTTCTGCAGCCCCTCACTCATGAACTTCATACCGAATAAAAACAGTGCAAGTCCACTCAGCAGTTCTGTAAGCATAACTAACATGATATTATCCTCTCTTTTGTTTTCTACTTAATGTTGTAATGATTTCTTCAGGCTTTTACACAATCATTACGTTTTTTTTACATGACATTAAGTATTCTAATATATTTTAACGCAAAAGAAAAGACAAATCTTTTGGCATTTCCGACTCAATTCTCATTACTTTTTCACAGAACGGATGTGTGAACGTCAACTGTTGTGCATGCAATGCCGTCCTTGAAATCCCAAGTTCCGGACCATCTCCATAAAAAGAATCTCCCAAAAGCGGACAGCCAATCGAGGCCATATGGAAGCGAATCTGATGCGTTCTTCCTGTCTCAATTACAAGAGAAACCAGACTGAACTTTTCAAATCGTTTCACAACTTGAAAAAATGTTTTTGCTGTTTTTGCATTTTCGCTCTGCCCCACTTTCATTTTTAACTTATCTCCATCACGAGCATCCCGCATCTCTTCCATTGGAATTTCAAGAATTCCCTCTTCTGGAGGATTTCCTTTGACCAACGCATAATATTCTTTTATCAAAATACCCCTCTGCCTTTGTTTAATCATACGCTCCGCTGTCACACTGTTTTTTGCTATTCCTAAAATTCCCGATGTTTCTTTATCTAAACGTCCAATCAAATGAATATTACTCCGTTCGTTCTTCTCCCGTCCCTCATTCTCAAAATACGCCTGCACCCCATTAATCATACTGTCACTCAAATGCCCCTTAGATGGATGCGACACAATTCCTGCCGGCTTATCCACAAAAATCAAATCTTCATCTTCATACAAAATATGGAGATTCATCTTTGTAGATGCAATTTTGTTCTGCTTTTCCTGCGAATCTTCAAGCATCACTTTTAAGAGCTGTCCTTCCTTTCCCCTCGCTCTAACCGTCACTCTCTTCCCATTTAACAGAATTCCCCACTCCTCATGTTTTACAGAACGAACCTTTTTTGTCGTAAATCCCAGCACCTTTTGCATCAGAAAAAGAACCTCTTTTCCGTCATCGGTGGGGCCTAATCTATATTCAAGATAATGTGTCATTGTTACCTCCTTATGAAACTTTTTTGTTCAAAAAAACAGACGAAAAAAGCTGTAATCGGGAAGAACCATTTACAGCTTCTTTCTGTGCTTTGACTGGACAATAAAAGTTAGTTTGTATCCTATGTAACCTGCAATAGCTCCAGTTATGATTCCACCTAATACGTCTGTTGGATAGTGAACATATAAATAGAGCCTTGAAAATGCGATAAGAACGGCAAGGACTAATGCTATTTTCCACAGTTTTTTCTCTCCGGCAAGATACAATGCCATTACTGCTGTAAATGAGGCGGCAGTATGACCGGATGGGAAGGAATAGTCGTGTGGTTTTGCTACGATTAATTGAATGGCGGAGTTTACGTCAAATGGGCGGATTCTTGCTATTAGTGGTTTTAATATTCCGTTGCATAAAATCAGGTCTACGATTAAGGCTGATGCCAGAATCAACCCACTTTTTCTTGTTTTCGGAATAAGCAGCAACACAATCGTTAATAAAATCCATACGATTCCTGCATTGCCAAGTTTTGTGATGTTACTCATAAATATGTCCAATAATGGAGTTCTTATTTTTTGAAGCATACTTAAAATTTCTATTTCCATATGTAACCTTCTTTCTTTTTTTAAATATGTTAAAAATACTTTCAATGGATGTGCTAATTACAAAAATTTTCTTTAACACGCTCTATTTTTCTACATATAAAATCACAAATATAGCTCATAGACTCTATTGGCTTCATCTATAGTGTATCTAATTAAATAACAAAAAAGGCATAGACTTCGAAAAATCTATGCCTTATCTGCTTTCTCATAATGCCGGCGATCGGAATCGAACCGATACGGGAGTATAAGTCCCGCAGGATTTTAAGTCCTGTGCGTCTGCCAGTTCCGCCACGCCGGCAAAGAAAAAACCGGTCGTTCCGGTAACTTCTTACACCTGATGTTACTCAAGTGAATGGGCGGAGGTGGATTCGAACCACCGAAGCAATTTGCAGCAGATTTACAGTCTGTCCCCTTTGGCCACTCGGGAATCCACCCATTCAAGTCGCATTACTGCGCCTGACAATATCGTATTATATACCATCTTGTTTCAAAAATCAAGAGATTTTTTATTAAATTTTGATTTGTTTGCAGAACAGACGCACCCTAAGAGAGCCGATACCCTATATTTGTGGCCTCGGAGCAAAGGTTGGATGCGAGCGCTTAAAGCGAGCATTCAACCTGCAGCGACTAAAGTCACAAATATGCTTTATTTATCTTACAGAGGGCGTCCCCCTTGCCTGCGGCAAATTACTATTTTTCTATCTCTACTGCTTTAAGAAGAATCGCCGATACTCTAGGCAGTGTGATATCCAGCACTCCCGATGTTACGGGATGTACTTTCTTCTCCATTGTGTATCCTTCCTCATTACTCATGATGACTTCTACCATCTCTTCGTCATCTGTAACTCCAACCTCCCATACGGAGACTTTGACTCTTGCTTCGTCAAAACCAGAGTTGATTAAGACAACCATTTTCTCGGTGTCGGTGAAACGTCCGTAACCGAGAACTTTGAAGCCGCCATAAAGATATTTGAGGGAGCCTTTCATTAAAGCTTCTTCTTCCTTATGGATGGCGATAATATCTCTGTGGTACTGAATGAGATTCTGGTCTTCTCTTCCCCACGGATAGGTTCTTCGGTTATCCGGGTCAGTCCAGCCGCACAGTCCAGCTTCATCACCGTAGTAAAGGGTTGGCGCACCCGGCCAGGTCATCTGAATCATGACAGCAGCACGCATAATACCTTTGTTAACATTCTGGTTGGCGGCTTCCGCTCCCATACTTGCAGTACGTCCCACAGTCTGGTTCGTTCTTGTTAAGAAACGGGAATGGTCGTGGTTAGAAAGCTCATTCATGGAAACCATGAGTGACGGATACTGGAATCTTGACATATGATATACCATTGCATCTACAAATGCCTGCGTATTACCAAGAAGATCTCCCCGCCGTTCATCGCTATGCTTTTCCATTCCGGTTAAAAACCAGGTAACTGGTTCCATAAATGCACTGTAGTTCATAATGGTATCCCACTGGTCACCCATAAGCCAGGAACCGGCATCTTCATAATGCTCTGCTAAAATGATAGCTTCAGGATTGGCTTCTTTTACTGCCGTTCTGAAGTCTCTCCAGAACTGGTGATTGAAGTCCTCGCTCTGTCCTAAGTCTGCCGCTACGTCAAGACGCCATCCATCCGCATTATACGGAGGGGAAACCCATTTTCTTCCTACATTTAAAATATAGTCATAAAGCTGTCTGGATTCCTCGTAGTTCAATTTTGGCAGGGTTTTGTGTCCCCACCAGCCATCGTAGTCATCGTTATACGGCCACGCATTCTGATTATAGAATTTAAAGAAATGGCGGTATGGGCTGTTTGCATCGACAAATGCACCTTTTTCATAGCCATATTGATTCTCATAGATACGTTCTGCGTCCATCCATTTATTAAAGGAACCGCAGTGATTAAATACACCGTCAAGGATAACTCGCATCCCTTTTTTATGCACTTCTTCTACGAAATGAATGAAAAACTCGTTACTTGCCTCAAGATTGCGTTTGTCTGTGACACGGGAAATATATTTACTTGCGTTCATGTTATTATTTTCCCGGTCTGGAAGTGTATTTCCCTCGTCCACAACAATTTTTCCATAATGAGGGTCAATATAATCGTAATCTTGAATATCATATTTATGATTGGATGGTGACACAAAGATTGGATTTAAATAAATGACATCGACTCCGAGTCCTTTTAAATAATCCAGATGGTCAAGAACACCCTGCAAGTCTCCACCGTAGAAGTTGCGCACATCCATTTCTTCCGGGTAGCGATACCAGTCATCTATCTTTTTCGATGGCTGATTGATATAAATATACTCTCTGTTTAAAACATCGTTAGACGTATCACCATTGGCAAATCTATCTACATAGATCTGATAGAAAATCGCACCTTTCGCCCAGTCTGGTGTAGAAAATCCCGGTGTGACTTTGTAATTAAAGAAAGGCTCTAAATCTCTTGCAGGGCCTTTCTTGTTGAAATAACAGCAGGTACCTCCGGAATGAATCTCAAAATAGTAATCCGCTATCTCTGTCCCCATAAAAAAGCTGCTCTCATAGGAATCGAATCGCTCTGTTTTAGAAGCAATCTGCATCTCCTTTTTCTCACCATTTACACACAAGAATACATGCTCTGCATTCTCTCTTGCGGTACGGAAACGAACAGTAACTTCGTCTCCTGTCTTTGGCTCGACTGGATTCATATAGTTGCTGCTTCCATCTGTAAATAACGCCTGGAAATTCAATACTGGTTTCGTATGATAGCTGTAAAATTGCAATTTCTCTGCTGCGGAAAGATTTCGTATTAGATTTTGAACCATCTCCATAATAACTACCCCTCTGCTGTTTGTTTTTTCATTTCTGTCTACTTACACATTTATTATAATAATTCAAATTTCTATTCGCAAAAGCAAATTTTCCAAGTATACTTTATGAGCTATATCGCCAAAACTTACAATACCGAAAGTATTCATAAAAATGAATATCTTAATTGCACTCTCACGAACAGACTTTGAATCTTTGTTTTTTACTTTCTATTTGCCGGTTCTACGTTAATTGATTTACCTTTAATCTTTACGTTTTTCATTGCTTCTAATACATCAGATGCAACTTCACGTGGTACTTCTACAAAAGTATATTTATCGTACAAGTCAATTGTTCCTACTAAATTACCTGAAATTCCAGATTCTCCAGCAATCGCACCTAAGATATCACCTGGACGGATTCCCTGTTTCTTTCCGATGTTGATAAACAGACGAACCATTCCTTCTTCTGCACCGGTATCTCCAAAGTCTTCTTTATTACTTCCAGCGTCTTTGCCGTCTGCAGTTCCAAGAATCTCTGCAAGGAAAGCTGCGGCAACGTCCATTGCTGTGTAGTCTTTCTCATTTACAAAATCTTCTACCATGTCAATGTATTTGTTTAAGTTCTGGTCTTCGATATAGTGGTCAATACGATCAAAAATTTTCTCTACTCTTGTCTCTGTTACATCGTTAAGAGATGGAATTGGCTGTGCCTTGATCTTTGCCTTGCAGTAACGGCGGATGTCTTTTAACTTGTAAACTTCTCTTCCTACAACAAAACTGAATGCCATACCAGTTCTTCCGGCACGTCCAGTTCTTCCAATACGATGTACATAGTATTCTTCATCCTGTGGAAGATCGTAGTTAAATACGGCATCTACATCGTCTACGTCAATACCTCTGGCAGCTACGTCTGTCGCTACGAGGATATCTGTCTTGCCGCTTCTGAAACGGTGCATAACGCGGTCACGCATGGTCTGCTTCATATCGCCGTGAAGCCCTTCTGCAAAATATCCTCTTCCCTTAAGGTCTGCAACTAACTCGTCTACACCCTTCTTTGTATTACAGAATACTACAGACAGCTTTGGATCGTAAATATCAAGAAGTCTTGATAATACTTCGCTCTTGTTCTTTGGGCGAACTTCATAGTAGTACTGTGTGATATTTGGAACGGTCAGTTCCTTTCTGATTACTTTGATAATCTCTGGATTCTGCTGGTATGCTCTTGCAAGCTCCATGATTGGCTTTGGCATTGTTGCGGAGAAAAGCATTGTCTGTCTTTCTTCCGGCACGCCATTTAAGATTGTCTCGATGTCCTCACGGAATCCCATATCGAGCATCTCATCTGCCTCGTCTAATACAACTGTATGAATATTGTCAAACTTCACAGTCTTTCTTCTCATGTGGTCCATCATACGTCCCGGTGTTCCAATAATAATCTGTACGCCAGCCTTTAAGGAACGAATCTGTTTGGAAATCTCCTGTCCGCCATAAATTGGAAGAATCTTTACGGATGACATATATTTTGCAAGCTTACGAATCTCATCAGCAACCTGAATAGCCAGCTCTCTTGTAGGACAGAGAACAATTGCCTGTGGTTTCTTAAGCTTAGGATCCACTTTCTGTAAAATAGGAATACCAAACGCTGCAGTCTTACCTGTTCCTGTCTGCGCCTGTCCAATTACGTCCTTTCCAGAAAGTTCTACCGGAATCGCTTTTGCCTGGATTGGGGACATTGCCTCAAATCCCATGTTAGCAACCGCTTTTAAAATTTCCGGTTTTATATCAAGTTCTGTAAATTTTACTGTCTCCATGTAATGTCTCTCTTTCTATTTTTAAGGATGCAATAAAAATTTTAAATTTTTTATAAAACTGCAACTATACTCCCATGCATTTAAACCATAATTTTTATATATTTGAATCTAAATTATAAAAAATTTATAAACTTCCTATTGCAAAAAAAAAGCTCTATCATCCAACAGGAAATAGAGCTAAGTTAACGGCACTCTTGTCTTTAACTGTTATCTACATTTTCTTCTTATTTATCATAGCACAGGTAAAAATAGCCGTCAAATAGAAAATTACCGCCTTTTTTCTTCTAAAGTACAGCACTTTTCCACATTTTTTATTGATGCGGTGCATTTTCCCACATTTTAATGTAAAGTTCTTCCCTTCTGTCATTCTTCATAGGAAATGTTTTGCGCATTTCTTTGATTTCTTCTGGATTTATGTCTCCGATCAGCAAACATTCTTCTTCTCGGATTGTTGTCACCGCCTCCCCATTTGGAGAGTAAATAGCCGAATGTCCGTTATAATGCAGGCCATCCCCCTCTCCTGTTCGGTTTACGCCAACCATAAATACCTGATTTTCAATCGCCCTTGCTTTAAGGAGTGTATCCCACTGGTCGATTCTTGACTTTGGCCAGTTCGCTATCACAAAAATAATCTCACTCTTTTCTGAACTAATCTGGAAAATCTCTGGAAACCGCAAATCATAGCAGACAAACGCTCCAAGTGTTGTTCCTTTCCATTCCACAGACTTTAACTTTCTGCCGCCCTGATAGTACTCCCCCTCAAATCCATAAGAAAATGGATGAATCTTCGCATAATTTAACTTTAACTCTCCATTCTCTGCGATCCCTAAGCGATTATAATAATGATTCCAGTCTGGATGTTCCTTCAGACGTTTCTCCGGCACCGGTTCTGTATATCCAAAAACAGTCAATATCTTATATTTTTTACTCATTTCCTCAAAAAAATGTTTCTGATTTTCGGATTTTTCTCCTGTCTCTTCCACATTCATTGAAAAACCCGTCAGCGTCATTTCCGGAAAAACAAGACAGTCTACCTGATTCTCCTCGGCTTTCTTAAAAAATTGTTCTACTTTCTTCTTATTATCTTCAATATTTTCCCAGCTTATGTCCATCTGAGCCATTCCAATTCGCATGGTAAATCCTCTTCTTCTTTCTTTTGTCTTTGTTTTATATTAACTTTATTTACTCTTTGCAGCTATTTTTCAATTATCCTTTAAACATATCAGTTTTGTCTTCTATATATCTACATTATTTTTAATAAAACTTTTGAGCGCATCCTTGTCAATATTTATTACTTTTTGTTTATTTACTCTTTGTTTCTCTTAAATTCTAATTTATTCGCTCAAATCCTCTTGTTCGTATTTTTTTCTCAAAAACCCCTCTTGAAATTGCGAACCCCTTGTGATAATATTCATATTAATGATACATGGTTTTTAAAACTACGTTGTATGATATTTATATGAATTTTAATTTTTTAACCGGATATACAACCTTTCAAATCGTGTGAATGCAATGTTTTGAAAAGCTGCAATTCCATTCAGGATAAGAAAAATTATTTTCACTTATCCATTTATGTATTCTCAGAATCTTTCTGTATTCTTTTTTGCAAGAAAAATTCCAGAAATGCATATTCTATGACAGGAGGTTATCATTATGAACAAAACAAGTAAAAAGTTTAAAGATCCCGGCAGTGCCATTACTCATTTAATCGCTATGATCGGTGCAGTTATCTGTGCTTTTCCACTTATCGGCAAAGCAGTACACACGAATAATTCCATCGTTGTTTTTGCCATGAGTGTATTTATCAGCAGCATGATTCTTCTTTACGGAGCAAGCACCCTTTACCATTCTTTGGATATTTCAAAAAAGGTAAATCTTTTCTTCCGAAGAATCGATCATTCCATGATTTTCGTGCTGATTGCCGGTTCCTACACACCAGTTTGCTTACTGGCACTCGATAGAAAGCAGGGAATTCCGCTGCTTGTCCTTGTATGGGCTACTGCAATCATCGGCATTATCATAAAGATATTCTTTATTAACTGCCCACACTGGGTAAGCTCTATCATCTATATCGGAATGGGCTGGACATGTGTACTTGTCTTCAAGCCACTCCTTGCCAGTCTGCCAGCCAGTGCATTTGCATGGCTCCTTGCCGGAGGCATCATTTACACTGTCGGCGGTATTATCTACGGATTAAAGCTTCCGATTTTTGATAAGCTTCCAAAGGACTTCGGCAGCCACGAGATTTTCCACCTGTTCGTTATGGGCGGAAGCATTTGCCATTTCATCTTTATGTATGCTTATTTGATGTAGGGTTGCTGCTACATTTTTTCAGTTATTGATAACAGGCTACATGACTATTAATTTATATCATATAAAAGGCTATCGTCCATATAGTTATCTGACCTCAAGATAACTTATAACACACTTTATATGATTAAATCAATAAAGATTTAGAAAAAGCTCGCTTCATTCACAGCTATCTCCCAAAGTATCTTTAAAAAATACTCTGGTGGCTATGAATAAGAGCGAGCTTCTTTTGTCTGGAAAGCTGCTTAATCGCATACTCCCTTTTCATCGCTTCCTGCTTCGTGTCATACTCCTCAAAATACACTAGCTCCACCGGGCGGCGGTTCTTCGTATACTTGGCACCTTTCCCGCTGTTATGTGCCTCCAGCCTTTTCTTAAGATTATTCGTCCAGCCAGTATACAGAGTTTCATCACTGCATTTTACAATGTATGTATAGTTTCCTTGATGTTGGTTTTGTTTGTCAGTTTCTTTCATTATCTTTTACCAATTATCGCTTTTCTATTGTTTTCTTTTTTACTTTTCTATTGTTTTATCCTTCTGCCTTTTTTATGATTTTCTTCTACAGTTTATCAATTCAAACTTTTTATTATTTCCTGCCACTACTTTTTATCGCAAGCACTTTATTATTTGATTCTTTACCCCAAAATATCCTATTATCTTTTGCTACTACCTCTTGACATAATGAATTTTGTGATTTAGTATAACACATTTTTTCCTATCTGTACTTTCTTTTTGGGGAGCTCACTCTCGTAAACTCCCCTATTTTCATCAGCCGGAACAATCAGTAAATCATACAATATCGTAAAAATAGCAAAAACACAAAGTTAGTTATCAACATATAAAAAACGAGAAAGATACATGTTAGAAAATTCCGGCTGTATTTTTATAAGACTCATTTTTGCAAATTCCTTATCTTCACAACTATTCAGAAGTGATTTTCCTAAAATCATTTTTCTTCTGAATAGTTATTCATATTACTATATGCAATGGGAAATCGGACGTTCCTTATACTCGAAGATATTTCACTGGATTCACTGTCTTATCTTTATACGTCATCTTAAAAAATACATTCGGTCCTTCTAATACAAAAGACTTTGTTGGCTCTGCAACTGTTCCAAGAACATCGCCTTCCTGAATGTCATCCCCAATCTCATAGTCAACATTGTCCAGTTGTCCACAATATGCCTTATAGTAATTCCCAAGTAAAATCGTTACCACTTTGCCATAACGGTCAGTATCTTCAATATTGACAACTCTTCCATTCGCCGGAGAGACTACTTCCTCTCCAACCTTTGCTCCAACAATAATTCCATCATTGCAGGCATACTGATCAAGTGTTGTATAATACACTGTCGCATCCATACTGTAAGGGAGAATAATATTGCCCATTACCGGCCAGGTTAACTTTTTCTTTCCGTTATAATTGTATACCGAATCACCACTTGCTCCACTGTTTTCTGCGTTATTTCCTGCATTTTCTTTTGTTCCACTTATATTATTTTTCGTATTATTTTCATCTTTTGTATCTGCATCATCCTGTTCTGAAGAACTGTTTCGCCCTGAATTACTGCTGTATTTTGTTCCTTCGCCGTTATCCTCTGCATTACTGTCTAATGTATCAGTCCCGTTCTGGCCTTCTGCTCTCGGCTCCACATCCATATCATTATTCGCTGCGGAATCCGCTGAATTTGTTGCTGAACCTGTATCATTCCCGGACACTGGACCAATTACATCGTTACTTTTCTCTGTTGTTTCTGTCTTTGTCTTGTTATCAGACTTGCCCCCATCGGCATTGCCTATTTTAATATTGTAGGCAGTAAGCACTGATAAGATTAAAAAAGCTGCAATCACCAAACTTGAAATATATTTTTTTTGGAATAAGTTATTTGGTCTTTTCATTTCATCACCTCTGGGTATAGTCTTTACCAGAAAAATGAAATTTATACATGAAATTTTGCTGTATGCAATGAACAGACAAACCATTGGAATCAATCCTCCCCATTTGTGATTTTAGTCGCGACGTGTTGAATGTTCGCTTACCCGCTCGCATCCAGCACTTGCTCCGAGACCACAAATGGGGAGGATTGATTCCAATGGTTCTGACAGTGATTGCTGAAGTAAAATCAGAATCTACCAATACATTTTGATATATTCCTCTGCCCTACTTTTCGATAAAGAAAATTCTTCTATCAAGTTTCTTACCGTTTCTTCTCTACTAATATGAAATCTTCTACAAGTACTTATCACCCCTTCTATCTTCCCTTTTTGTACTGCTTCATCAAACCATCTTTGCAATGCATCACACATATCTACCTCGCTCCTTTTTTCTTCCATCTTCATTACCTCATTGATAATTGCCTGTGACTTTACTACAGAACCGACTGTCAATCCTAATTCTGTTGACATTGTTTTATCTTTATACATTTCGTGAAATGTTTCATAATCTTTATTATAAATAGAACGTATCATATCAAATACTATGCTGATATCCTGATTTTGAAAACAGAGATTTTCACTTTGTCTTACCTGTATCAGATTCATTCTATAATCAGATACTAACGGTTTTAAATATTCTGGTATTACCAGCATATCTAGTAAATTAAATGGTCCGTCCCATTCTTTCTCTCCATAGTATATACATAAACTTATTACCGGATGCAGACGGTCATCCTTTTTTAACGCTGATAGAAATTCATCCGATGTACTATATTCTTTTTCTTTTCTATTTTTTGCTGCTATCTCATTGTACTCTTTCAAGTAAATAAGCGAATCCCCTATCATATGTCGTAATGGCATTGCATAATGAATCTTTTCCTGATTCTCTAATCCCCAGATAATAAAATCCACACCATACGCTGTTTTTCGAACAACATCCAATATTCTCTGAACAGTCTCTGCATGTCCATTAAACTTTATTATAGATGAAACATCAGTATCCACTTCTTGTAAATCATTTGGCTTTAGTACAGGATTTCCTTCAAATAATACGGTATTAAACAAATCTGCAAACCGCTGATTATTCTTCCAGAAAGTCTTTAGTATAGTGTCTGGTTTCACTTGATTTCTAACAGGCAATTCGACACCATCCTTTCCCTCTTATATACCTAATGGTTATTCGCATTTATATGTTACCATATTTTTCTTTATTTGTAAATATATTTATTCAAAAAATCCTGATTTGTGAGGCTGCAAAGCAGACGAACTCCTGAAGATAAATCTCCCTCAAATCTTTCTCAAAATAAATTCTGAGTTTGCATAGGCAGCCAAAGCACAGCCCTCTGGGAATGAAATAATCCTTATTTGTGGCCTCGGAGCAAAGTTTGGATACGAGCGTGTATAAGCGAGTATTCAAACCGCCGCGACTAAAATCACAAATAAGGATTATTTTCATTCCCAGAGGGCGTCTATTTTGCCTGCGGCAAATCAGGAGTTACAACCTTCGTTCCGGGATAGTAATACGATAATATCGTTGCCGCCGTAATCTGTTTCTCCGCCAACGCATTTGCCCCGTAAAGGCTCATTCCCATATCATGGCCTTTACCGACAGTGACCATGCGGAGTTTTCCGTTATAGTTTTCTAAATAGAAGTTGGTGGAATTCAGGACAAAGATTTTCTTCCATTCTTCTCCTGTCCACTTATTATCCTTTGCTGTAATTTCCTGTACGAATCCATTCTCGGTATGTTTCGTGATTTTCAGGCTGCTTTTTAATATTTTTATATTCTGGCTTTTATCTGTTTTTGCAAGATTTCCGCTCTTATCTGCTTTTGTAAGTTTTTGCAGCACCTCATCATAAGGAAGAACCTTCACATCCATGTAATCTGGTGATTCTACATCCTGGCTGCTGTCCACACTGATCAAATATGGTACAGCTACGGAGTACATTTCTTCTGAAGAAACTGTTTTTCCAATGCTAACCTCATGATAAAGTGCATCGGCATATTTATTCTGGTAAATAAGTACTTGCCCGAAAGTTGCATCAGAAGCATCTTCAAGCCTTTTCTTTATTTCCAAATACGCTTTCCGCCCATTATTCTCTTCTAATTCTTTCATGGAAATGTAATCGAGATTTAGATTTTCTTGTCTGATATTCTGATATTTCCTGTTTATGATTTCTGTGCTTTGTACGTCTTTTACATTATCTGAATTTTGTGTACTTGCTGCATTTGCTATATTTCTCGTTTTTTGTGCAACTGTCATATTTGTTTCACTACCTACTTTTTTACTATTACTTTCACCGGAAGCTGCCTTCACAAAATTTGTTCTGCAAACAATCATCCACGCTTTCAATGCTTCCTCCTCTTTTATGTAGGATAACTCGGAAGCAGCCATACCGATGACAAATTGTTCTCCGTCCATCTTTTCTCCATTTTTCATCTCAACAGTAATTCCCATTTTTATATCCGCAACACCCATATTCCCGGAGATGAGAATGGTTGCGATGGTGGGGATGAGAAGCGCACCGAAGATGAAAAGAATGTATAAAGCTAATTTCTTCATTGTATATTATATGCAAAAATTTTGATTCATATAACTAGAGCGTGTTTGAAAAAGGCTTTCTGCAAGATGTGCGTTACAATTTGTGGGAGATTTCGCCTGAATGAGGGCGGCGTAGCGGGCTTCGTCTGTTAGTTGCTTAATGAATTAAATAGTAATTATCTGTTTCTTTCCCTCTTGTAAAATCACAAAAGAATACTTGTAATTTATGACGGAGTTACATTTACATTAAGGGCACATTTTTATATAATATACACATATAGCATAAATCATGATGGATTAGTGTGTGCATTGGTCTGCTTTTTACATTTATTTGCATTTATCTGACAAATCTTGTTCTCTGTGGCTACTTTTTAGCTGTGGAATGAACTGCTGAGATGGATTACTGAGATAAATTAGTGGATTGTCTCATTAATTTTTAGTCAACTAACATAGAAAGTTTTTTCTGGATAGTGCAATTTACAAAAGACAGATTGATGGATAACGAAAGGAGGAATCATGACTAAGGATATGATTAATAACGGGATTAATGCAGCAGATGATAAGTCCCGTATCATTCAGGAGTACGTTCCGGGTAAGCAGATTACGCTTGCTCATATGGTAACTCGTCCGAAGGCTTCGGTTTATAAGAAGCTTGGTCTGCCGGATGATTATCATGATGCAATCGGCATTTTGACGATTACTCCTTCTGAAGCGACAATTATCGCAGCCGATATTTGTACGAAAGCTGCTTCTATCAAGTTAGGTTTTGTAGACCGTTTTTCCGGTTCTGTTATTATTGTAGGTTCTACCTCTAATGTGGAGTCTGCGCTTAACAGTGTTATTACTACTTTTTATAATAAGCTTGGTTTTGATACGGTTTCTATTACGAAGACTTGATAAGGATGACAGCTTTAGTCTGATAAATTGTTTTCCACTTTTCTTGTTGACAAGCTTTTATAATTTTACAGATTTTTATGCAGATGATTTTATAATCTTAAGAATTTTATGTATTTAAATTTGATTCAAGATTGATTTGGAAATTAATTTGTTAGCGTTATAGATACACTTTAGTTTGGAGATTATTTTTTATGAAAATTATGTTGATTGGTCCGTCGGCAGCGGGTAAGACTACGCTGATTCAGCGTCTTATTGATGAGGAGATTAAGTATGATAAGACGCAGGCAGTGGAGTATATTGGCAATTTTATTGACACACCGGGTGAATATATGCAGCAGAGGGGATACTGGGGTTCTTTAACCATTACTTCCCACGATGCGGATATTATCGGGCTGGTGCAGGATTCCAGTAGTGAGGATTGCTGGTTTTCTGGCGGGCTTACAAGTAAGTTTGAGAAGCCGGTTGTCGGTGTTATCACAAAGATTGACAAAGACGATTCAAATCCAAAGCAGGCTCGTTCCTATCTGGAGCTTGCCGGATGTACGACTATTTTTGAGGTGAGTTCCTATACCGGAGAAGGTGTGGAGGCTTTGTCTCAGGGATTCCACGATATGGTGAATAAGTACAGAGAAGAGAATAAAGGCCGCTATGCCGATGATTATTTTGATTAGAACAGGGGGTGGTAGGCTTGATTACACTATCAAAGGAGAATGTCGTTGATTATGTGAAATCAAGGCTTAATTTTTTTAATCTGAACGGGGATATTAAGGTTTCCGCTATCGGAGAAGGCTCTGTAGAGGAAGACGGGGATGGTTTTATTAACTTTGTCTATCGTGTTTCTGACGGAGAGCATCATTTAATCGTAAAGCAGTCTACTCTGGAAGCTCGTTCTAAGGGCAGTTTTACTTTGGATTTAAACCGCTATAAGTTAGAATACGATGCTATGAAGATCTGTGCTGCGATCGTACCGGACCTGATTCCGAAGTTATATGACTGTGATGAGGAGAATCGTGTATTTATTACAGAAGATGTTTCCTATCTTCGAATCTCCCGCTTCCAGCTTTTAAAGGGTGTTACTTATCCAAAGCTTGCAGACCAGATTGCAAGATATATGGCAGCAACACAGTTTTACACTTCTGAATATTATTTAGATACAAAACGTTTTCGTGATCTGAGTGTTCATTTCATGAATACAACTATGCGAAAGATTATGGAAGTTGGTATGTTCCTCACAAGTGTTACACCAGAAGATACGGTTGGACGACCTCTTGACCCGGAATTTGTTACATTTTCCAAGAGAATCTGTGCAGACCCTGCTGTTCTCTTAGCAAGACAGAAACTGAGACATCTTTTTATGTCTAAGGGCGAATGTCTGATTCACTGTGATTTACATACCTCTAATATTTTCGCCAGCCAGACTGAGGCAAAGGTTATTGATATGGAATATGCGTTCTTCGGACCATTTGCTTATGATATGGGATATTTTACCGCGAACTTTATTGCACAGTATGCTGCCGCTGCTTTCCGTCCATTTGAGACAGAAGAAGCTCGTAAGAAATTTAAAGCATACTGTCTGTTTATGATTCGTGAAACCTATGTGAAATATTGTGAATATTTCACACAGTACTGCAAAGAAGATTCCAAAGTCGAATACCATAACATTCCTGGTCTTGCAGAAGACTTCTGCCTGACTACACTTCGTGAATTTATTGGATTCGCTGCAAGTGCAATGCTTGGTCGTATCTGCGATCTTATTCCATATCCAGATTACGATGATATTGACGATTATGTACAGCGTCACAATGCTAAATGTTTCTCTATCATTTTAAACAGGGAAATGCTTGTAAAATGGGAATCTTATAATTCTATTGATGAATTTATCCAGGATATCCTTACTATAGAAGAAATCTACTGTAGAAATATTAAAGATTTGAAATTATAAAAGGGAGGCACATTATGATTATTCTTACAAAGGAAAATATTCTTTCTTACATAAAAGAGCATGTGCCTTCCCTGCAGTTAAAAGAGCCGGTTAAAGTTTCTATGATTGGAGAAGGCGACCTCGGTGAAGACGTGGAAGGTGACGGTTATTGTAACTACGTTTTCCGTGTCAGTGATGCCGATGGATATTCTTATATTGTAAAGCAGTCTACGGAGCACTTAAAGCGCCGTGGGCGCGCCCTAACCCCTACTCGTAACCGCTTCGAGTATGAAATCATGGAACTTCGTGCAAAGATCGTTCCTCAGTACGTTCCGGCGCTGTATCTTGGTGACCCGGAGAATAATGTATTTATTATGGAAGATGTATCAAACCTGAAGTTAATCCGCTTCCAGATGAATAAAAATCATCTTTTCCCGGAACTGGCAAAACAGGGCGCACAATATCTTGCTGCCACACATTTTTATACTTCAGAATTCTATCTTCCAACAGAAGAATACCGCAAGCTGCTCGCTCATTTCATGAATGCAGAACTGCGTGTTGTTATGGAGGACGGTATTTTCCTTCATATTTTTGGCTCCGACCATTACGATGCGGCCTGCGGCCCGGAATTTGAAGAATACTGCAAGTCGATTCGTTTTGACCCAAACCTTGAATTCCAGAGATATAAACTGCGTCACCTCTTTATGAGCAAGTCAGAAACACTGATTCATGGCGATTTCCATACCTCTAATATCTTTGCAGATGATACACATTTGAAAGTTATTGATATGGAATATACTTTCGGCGCACCATTCTCTTATGACCTCGGATTCATCATCGCCAATATTATTTCCCAGGCCTGCTCCGCAGCGTTCCGTCCATTTGATACGGAAACCCACCGGAAGAACTATGTCGCTTACCTCATCTCTCTTATCGAGATGCTGTATACCTACTATATTCAGTTTTTCTTTGAATACTGGGAAAAAGATGCGAAGCTTGAATATAAGATTACAAATGGCTATAAAGAAAGCCTGGCACTTGATATTTTACGAGAATGCTTTGGGTTCGCTGCCTGCGTGAACTTCAGCAGAATATGCGGAGATATGGATACGGCAGATTTTGACTGTATCAAAGATAATGAGCTTCGAACGAAAGCGAAGTTTGCTTCTGCTACGATTGATAAGATGCTGTTTGAAAAATGGGATTCTTATAATGATATTAAAGAAGTCATTGAAGATATTATTGCTGTAATTTGTTAAGCAAACAACAGACGAAGCCAAGAAACCAAATCATCTATATTTGTGACTTTCGTCGCGGCGTGTTGAATGTTCGCTCCACTCACTCGCATCCAACACTTGCTCCCAGGCCACAAATATAGATGATTTGGTTTTTTGGCTTCTGTTCTGTGGCTGGAGTAGATGAATTAAACAGGGGGGGAGAGATTTGGGGACAGAAGATGATGTCTTCTATTTACCTGAAAATAACTGGGATATAGAGGGGATGACTCGACTCTTTTTTTTGCGATTATCACAGCAATATTTTAATAATTTTAGAGTGATCAGAAAACTTCTACCCTCTCCCCCCAAATCTCTCCAACCACTATTTTAATTCAAACAAAATCCAGTCAAAGACAGCCTGCGAAGAGAGCCTATACCTTATATCTGTGACTCTATCACTGCGGGTTGAATGTTCGCTTGCCCGCTCTCATTCAATCCTCGCTCTAAGGCCACAGATATAAGGTATAGGCTCTCTTCGCAGGCGTCTGTCTATCTAATGAATTAAATAGTAACTTGAATATTATTTAATCTTCACACTCTTTACCTTACTCCATTTACCATAGTACGTTTTAGAACCTGACTTGGTATACGGGCGCATTCGTACATAATATTTTTTCTTACTCTTTAATGGACGAACTTTTGTCTTGGTAACTTTTTGTTTAAATTTACGTTCTATCGTTCCTTTTTTAAAATTGCTCTTTGCACAAAACTGTACTTGATAGCCAGTCACTTTCCTTAACTTCTTCCAGGTAATCGCAAGAGTGCTCTTTGCTGGTGACTTCACAGATTTCAGGGAACCTGTCATTTTTTCTACTGGCAGAAGAGCGCGTTTGGTTGGTTTCTTGGATGCGGTAGTTTTGTTGGATGGCTTGGTATTTGCTGTGGTATTGTTTTTATTGTTGTTGGTATTATTGCTATTATTATTTCCTGTGGTGTTATTGGAGCTGCTATTATTACCAGTGTTTCCAGAGGATGTATTATCTTGATATACTCTAGCAGGGGCAGGCGTTTCATTTATTGTTCCATCAGAGCACACAGTTCCTGCATAGGAATAAAGGTTGGAGGAAGAAATCTTCAAATACAAAGCAGGGCGAATAGCTTCAATACTATCTATACTACTGCCACCTGTTCTACTCCTTCCATCATAATCTATTTTAAGTGCAGCCTTACTACTTCCACCTGGCGAACGGAGCCACCAATTTACATTTTCTGCATATTTTGTTTCTACAAATTTATAACATCCCATTGCAAAGGCATATTCTGCACATTTACTTTGTCTTGCTTCATCATCTATACTATGATCCATTATAAAACCGTATTTTTTTGCATCCAAACCACAAATTTGCGTTTCTGCTAGCAAAAAAATTTTATCTAAAGTATTATTTCCACCAGAAGTATTATAAGTAGCGTTGTTTTTATTTGCTATGTTTCTCGGTAGTATCACTGCTTGCTCACTTAGAAAAAAAGCCTCATTCAAAAAATTTCCTTTCCTATAATTTATTCCTTCTTGATTATTTATAGTATCCTGTGCATTCAACCAACTTCTTATACTGCTTTTTTCCCAAGTAATATCCTCACTATTTTGATTATATCGCTGACTATCTAAGGCTTGATCTGCCAATAGCAATGCCCCTCCATTACTTACATTTAAAACTCTCCATTTAATTGCCTCATATTTAAAATAATGATAAGTAGAATAATCCTCAATCCAATCATAATAATTTAAAACACGTTTAGTATTATAATATGTCGCATCTTCCCCCTTTAATCTCCGATACTTGTTCCCATCTATTACAATATCATTATTCTCATCCCAGCCTGTCGCATTTTTTAATTTATTATAAATATCTCCGCTTGTCACTTCACTTTGTGGGTATGCTCCAAACCATACACAATCCCATGTCACTTTCTGTTTAGCGTTCATAGACGAATCTGCTACAGTTCTCGGATTGTTTAATGGTGTAACGGCCTGTACTTTATTTAAATTATTTCCTGATCCAATTGGAAACAATCCGAATAAAAGAGTTAATACTAACAATGATGCTAGTCTTGCTACTTTCCCCATTTTTTTCATTCGTTTTCCTCTCCTTACTTTTTAATTTCCCATCTATTTCTCTGCATTACAATGATGTCCTGATGAAGTTTCTGATACAAAAAACATAGCATTTTATAGGGATATTTTCAATAGGTTTTACCAAAACAAAAACAACTCTATCCTATATTCAAAAACTCCAGCCAAAAACAGCCCGAGAAGAGAACCGATACCCTGTATTTGTGGCCTCGGAGCAAGGTTTAGATGCGAGCGCTTTAAGCGAGCATTTAAACCGCAGCGACTAAAGTCACAAATATAGGGTATCGGTTCTCTTCCCGGGCGTCTGTCTCTGGGGTGTCTGCCTCCGGGAAATTTGTCTTTGAATCATCCGTCTCCGGCAGCATCGTCTTTAATAAATTAAACACGCTCTAAAAAGAAAATACGTTAAATTTTGATGTTTTTGTCTTGAATTCAAGACTATCTTTTTCGATTCTGTAAGAATCTAAATAACAGTAGGTTTCTCCTGCTTTCGAAGCTGCGCTGTCATGGAAACGTACATCACTATCTACTTTAACTGTCATATTCCAGGATGGTTCTGTGATTCCTCTGCAGTTATAGAATACATCAAAGATTACAGTTCCGATGTCTTCTCTGATATCTTTGAAAGAGAATGATGGTTCTGCCATTCCTTCTAATCCGTTCATGCGGCACATTCCGATGAAGTTTAAGATGTTCTTTTTGTTCGCTTCTGTGATTGGAATATATGTTTTTCCCATTTTGCTTTTACTCCTGTCCTTCTATATTTTTGTTATATATCTGTTTATATTTTTTCACATTATTTTTGTTTTGTCTATATTAAATTTCAAGAATGACCGGCATTCTTGCTGCGACCAACTCTGTATTTATTCAGAACTAATTCTATAGATATTTAAATTAATTCACAAGATACCCTTGTGATACTTACTTTATAATCCTCTTTTTTATCTTGCCTATATTAAAATTAGAACTTCTTTTTTCTTGGCACTACTTCCTTTTATAGCCGAAAAAGGCTGCCCGCCCACGGGAATCTTTCCCTCCTGGCCCTGTGTGGCTGAGGCGAAAGCCCGATTCTATGCGGACAACCTTTCTATATACTTAAGTTGATTATAACTACTATAATTAACTATCCATGATGTGAGGGCTTATTACTTCAATAAACTTTCAACAATCTGTGGATGTGGACGTGGAATAATTGAAGTAGATGTTACTTCTCCACTGATTCCTAATTTTGCAAGACATGCATTAACTGCTGATCTTACAGAGGATACTTCTCCTGTGATTACTAAGTATCCTTTACCGCCTAAACCTCTGGCAATTCTTAAGTCAACGATGCTGACTTTGGAAGCCTTTACTGCTGTATCGGCTGCAATAATTGCTGTTAAAGCGGAAATTGTCTCAATTGCGCCAACTGCCTGGATCTGCTGAGTTGGAGTTACTCCAGCAATGGCTGGGAGAACTTCTTCACGAATATTGTCAAGGATATGTGTGTCGATTAAGTAAATTCCGCTTACGAGTTCAGCTTTGCTCATAGCAGCTTTTACAGGACCTACATGTCCGCCAACAATAATTACATATTTACCAGGACAAATTGGTGTAGACAGTAATAATTCTACATTACCTGCTTTAACCATTTCATCTGCTGTCTGGATACCAACAGGAATGCTTTTAATTTCTACGAATCCAACTGCTTTTCTCACTGTGTAAACACCATCCTTTATTTTTCGATTGAGATACAACCGTCAGCGATTGCTTTGACTGTACCGCTGATACTAGCATGAATACAAGCACCTAATTTACCTTCTGCAGGCTGAGCGATCACATCGCCCTTTGCAACGGTATCACCAACACTTACACACGGAACTGCGGGTGCGCCGATGTGCTGTCCTACAGGAATAGATACGTGATCTATCTCTGTTGTTAATTCTGTCAGAGGAGCTGCAACGTTGTATTTTGTCAGTCCCAGACGAGCGATTAACTTCTTGATAGGGAATCGTTTGTACTCTCTCATTGGATGTACTGATTCTGGCTGGTTATGCAATGTACTCTTAATACCCTGTTTTGCCATGATACCTTTCAGTTCATGATTTACTTTCCAAGGCTGGAGGTTCATGATACATGCATACTGGCAAAGACGGCATTCTGAACATAAGAATGCGATCATTGGTGTATCAGAACCATCGCATAAGCTTCCGTAGCTTGCAAATCTGATAGTCTTGTTTGGTTCAATTCTATGTCCGATCAGATGACGAGGACATACTTCTGAACACATACTACAGTGACAACATGCAGCTTTTGCCATATGAAGCATCTTAGGTATTGGAAGTTTTACATCCTGAATCAATGGATGGTCTTCCGGTAACACGATTAAGCCTTTTGTTGTTTTTGTAATCTTAGAATCTAACGCAACATGTTTACCCATCATAGGACCGCCGTTAATTACGACATATGGTCCGTTTACGGTAACTCCTCCAGCGAGGTCTAATGCTTCTTTTACTGTCATACCAAGTGGTAATTTTAAAGTAATGTGGTTCTTTACTTCACCAGCAAATGTTACATAAGAATCTGTAACTGGTTTGTCTTCAAAGTAAGCATTGTAAATATTAAGCATGGTCTCTACATTGGAAACGATAACGCCACACTGTAGAGGAATTCCACCTTCTGGTACAATTCTTCCCGTAACTTCGTATACTGTAATCTGTTCATCACCAGCCGGATAGAAGTTTGGAAGGAGATGAAGGCTGATGCCTTCATACTCTCCCAAGAGCTGGTTAAAGCTGTTAATTGCTGCTTCATAGTGACCTTTTAAGGCAATTACACCCTTGTCTGCACCTACTGCTTCCATGCAGAGCTTTAATGCATCAAGAATTTTCTTTGTCTCAACGGCCATAAGCTGCTGATCGACTCTTAATAAAGGTTCGCACTCAGCACCATTAATGATGACATATTCAGCCTTAGCATTCATTTTTACATGAGTAGGAAAACCTGCACCACCGGCACCAACGATACCGGATTTTGCAATGATATCAATAAGGTTTTTTTCCATTTAACTCACCTCTTAATTATTTCATTCTGATATGGAGACCGTCCTGTAATACACATCTTCTCTTACGGCAGAATGATTTAGCAGATGTTAAACCTTCACCTGTAGGTCCGGCAATTGTGAATGTTGTATATCCCATTCCGCCAACACCGATACCTGCATAAGATGGGCCATTCTTTACGAAAATAGTTGTTTCGATTTCTTTTGCCATCTTTGTAAGTTTATCTACATTCTTAGAATGCATCATAGCTGTATGTCTGTTACCATGTTCTACTTCTACAGCGAAGTCGATAGCTTCGTCTACGTTAGGAACACGAACGATAGGAAGGATAGGCATCATTAACTCGATCTGTACGAATGGATGATCCTTAGGAGCTTCCATGATGATACATTTAACTTCTGGTCCAACCTTGATTCCAACTTTGTCAAGGATGTACTGTGCGCTCTTACCTACGAAGTTAACAGCTGGTTTCTTTCTGTCTTTTGTTACGAGATCAACCATCTTTTCGATGATTTCAGGATCTTTTACTTCGTATGCGCCATTGTTCTTCATGTTGAAGATTAAGTAGTCAGCGATCTGATCTACAGCGATAACTTCTTTCTCTGCGATACATGGAAGGTTGTTATCGAAAGAACATCCATTAACGATATCCTTAGCTGCTTTTTCGATATCAGCTGTCTCATCTACTACTACTGGAGGGTTACCAGCACCAGCTCCGATAGCTTTCTTACCTGTTGACATAACTGCTTTAACGATTCCAGGACCACCTGTAGCAACAAGCATACGAACCTTTGGATGGTTCATCATGATATTTGTGTTTTCGATAGATGGTTCTTTTACAGTTACGATTAAGTTTCTAGGAGCGCCCAGTTCTTCTAATTTAGCGTTCAGTTTTTTAATTAACCAGATGGAAACGCCTTTTGAACGTGGATGTGGGCTAAATACTACAGTGTTTCCACCAGCAAGCATTGCGATGGAGTTACAGATAACTGTTTCTGTAGGGTTTGTTGTAGGAGCGATAGCACCAATTACACCGAATGGACAGTACTCAACTAATGTAAGTCCGTCATCACCTGATAAAGCTTCTGTTGTTAAATCTTCAACACCTGGAGATTTAACTGCTGCTAAACGGTTTTTGATTACTTTATATTCATAAGCACCCATTCCGCTTTCTTCTACAGCGAGTTTACTCATGTACTCAAGATTTTCTTTTGTACAAACAACTTCTCTGATACCTTCAACGTATCTCTGTCTGTCAGCCATGGAATGGTTCATATATTCTTTCTGAGCTTTTGCGGAAGCTTCAATTGCCTCGTCCATAGTATCAAAGATACCATATCCATATTCGCTTTCGCTTGAGCCAGTCTCAACATCGTTTAATACTTTTTTAACGACTTTTTCAATTAATTCAACATCGATATTCATTATGCTTTTCCTCCTTGCATTTTTTCTAATGCGTATGTCGCTACTGCCATATCCTCTTCAGCGGTTCCACCACTTACTCCGATGGCTCCAATTACTTTGCCATCTTTCTTAATTGGATATCCGCCTCCAAAACAAATAATTCTGCCATCACCAGAATTATGAAGACTCCACAGGCTCTCACCTGGTTTTGTCACATCAGCAAGATCACATGTCGGACACTTTAAAGCACAGGCAGTGTATGCTTTATCCTGAGACACCTTTGTACTGATCAAAAGGGTTCCTTCCATGCGCTGGAAGTACAGTAAGTTGCCACCTTCATCTACTGCGGAAAATGCAACAGGAACACCAATCTCTTTTGCCTTTTCTTCTATGAATCCAGCCATCTTTTTCAAGGTTTCAATTGACATATCCATGCTGTCTTCTTCCTTTCCCATAGCTCCTAAGGTTTTCACTACCTGTCGTACTGTGTCTTTTAATTCTTCGATCTCCTGATTTTTTGCTCTTGCCTCTTCGAGACGAGCCATTGCAAAGCACGCATCTGATAAGCGATTGATATATTTGCGTAACTCCTCACGAACAGGAACCTGCTTTGCGAGTGCTGTAATTATTCTCTCTGCACGTCTTACAACAGTTCTTGCAACGTGTAAGGCTGCGGAGGAAGGATTAACTCCAGGTACTACGAATTCTCGCATCAGCCCGTTCACTTCGGTGGATTTGTCAATGATATTTTCGAGGTATTTGATATCAGCTTCCCCGATCTTATCTTTAAGCATTTCCATTCCTCTTGCATCACTGGCTAATTCAGCACCTGCCTGGAACATCCTCTTCTGAATATGATTAATATATTCTTTTATTTCCGGTGAGTCAGTCAGGGTATAGGCAACTCCCAGAGAAGAGATTGCTTCATCGACAGTTCCGTAAGCATCAACGTTTAAACTGTCTTTGTCAACTCTGGAACCACCATAGAGACCCGTCGTTCCTTTATCACCTGTCTTTGTATAAATATTGGACATTATATTCACACCCTTAACACTGTGATATCTCTACGGTATCGACAATGCCGATAATCGCAGCATCTACTGGCAGGTCAGTCTTTTTACCATTTGACATACGTGCGGAACTTCCGCCTACGACAATTACGGTTTCTCCATCGCCGGCTCCAACAGTATCAACAGCAATTTCTGTCTGTTTCTTTGCTGTAAGATCCTGATTAATCTTCTCAACAATAAGAAACTTACTGCCGGTCAGGCTTGGAGTCTTAATAGTCGAAACTACTGTACCAATCACTTTACCTAAATACATGTCTTCACCTACTTACTCTTTTACAATCGTAATTCCGCGATTTAAAGCTTCATCTTTTGCAAGACCGGTAACTAATGCATCCTGTCTTACAACGATTGTCTTAAATCTCGCATTCTTTGCTATATCGACTCTGCCGATTACTTTTTTGTCTAACTTTACACTGCTCGGTGTTTCCACTTTTTTGACTGGCTGGCTTACTGACTGTACTGCTGGCTCCATCTTTGTGGAAACAATTCTGTCTTTCTTCGGTGCCGGCTTACTGTTATCCAGTGCCGGGAGAGACACCTTTGCAGAGAAAACTTCATTTACTTTACTGCACAGACTATAGTCTGTAGTCAATGTGATTCCGTATGCGAGCATATCTTCAAGATTATGTCGCATTTTCGCTTTATAAGCTTCTGTTACTTTAAAGCCTAACTGCTCTCTTACCTTGTTATCCGGACAGCAGCCATCAATTGCTGCCACGATTGGCTTTCCTGTAGCCATCGCTCTGGAAATCATATTGGTAAGAAGATTATCACTGATACAATTTGCAACCTTTGCGGCTGTATTAATTGTCAGCGACGGAATAATTACAAACTGACTGTCATCTACAATCTGTCTGCCGTTAACCGGAGCGCCTTCAACATAAATGGCATCCGGACCAATATCATTCCTGATACGTTCTTCTGTAATTACTTCTCCTGCTGCCTTTGACAGTACTGCTGTCAATGTCCAGCCATCCTTTTTTAGTTCATTTAAAGATGTTACTGCATCTTTATAACCAATTAAGGCTCCGGAGAAAAGAACAGTAGCTTTCTTACAAGCCTGTGCGTATCGTAAGATGACCTGGTCTGAAATATATTCCACAATCGTTGCCATAAGCGCATCTTCAAATTCTTTTCTATTCATCATGCCACCTATTGCTTATTGCAGTTCATGGCAATTCCTAATGGAGTAACCAGTAAAGGTTCTTTCGGCTTAATCGTCTTAACCCCTGTTTCCTTCTCAAAAACACTTTCGAACTTCTTAAAGCTGCAGGCACCGCCTACTACATAAATAACGTCCACATCGTATCCTTCGATAAAACGGGCAACGATTGCTGCCATCTTTTCAATTACCGGTTTAACCACAGGAAATACCAGCATTTCCTGTTTCGGATCTTTTTTGATTCTCTCGGCCTCTTCAAAGGAACATCCAAGGCTCCCAGCAAGTACCAGAGTCATGTGTGTTCCACCTGTAGGCTCATCTGCGGTAAAGATAACCTTTCCGTCTTTGAGAATACTGATACCGGTTGTTCCACCACCGACATCCACGACTGCTCCGTCCGTAATACCAAGAACAGAAGCGGCTGCTGTAGGCTCGTCAATGACATTGACTACATCCAGTCCAACAGACTCGACTACGTTGGAAATTACCTTTACGTTTCCAGAAATAATTCCCGGCGGAATGGCTGTGGCAGCTTCGTAAAACTCCACTCCCATCAGATCTTCCAGCTTGGCTTTCATATTTCTGACCGCTCTGGATGCACCCATGAAATCCACAACGATTCCATCCCGTACAACCGTGGACGGATAGGAAGCCCCGGCAATTGGTGTGTTGTTGGAATCTACAACAGATACTACAATGTTGGCGGTTCCAAGATCGACACCCAATCTCAAATCCCCTTCATAGGGACGAAATTCTTCATTTTTGATAAGCTCCGAAAATCCAACTAAAACGTTATTGTAATCGTTCATGTGATCCCCTTATTTATTCTAATGTTCGAATACCGAATCATTATTGTCAGGATTGCATGTGTCTGTCTCGGTATCCACATGCATCCATTGCGCATATTTGTATGTACTAAATGTACGTTATTATTGATACTATCGCAGGAAAGGCTGAAGGCCTTTCCTGCCTGATTACTGATTTATAATCCAGAGCCGATTATTCCGACTTATTTGTTATCGTTATTATCGGTGTTCTTTTTTCTTCTGGATCTGCTTCTTCTATTTCCTGTTGAAGTCTTTCCCTTAGGAGCGTCTGCCTTTTTGTCAGTTTCCTTTTTCGGTTCAGTCTTTTCAGATTTTGCTTCCTCTGCTTCTGCTTTCTCTACTGGAGTCTCTTCTGCTGGAGCTTCTGGTGCAGGTTCTTCTGCTTTTGGCTCTTCTACAGGAGCTTCTTCCACTGGAGTCTCTTCTACAGGAGTTTCCTCAGCAGGTTCTTCTGCTTTCGGTTCCTCTACAGGAGCTTCCTCTTTGACCTCTTCCGTTTCAGGTTCCTCTGATGTTGGCTCTTCTTCCTCAGGTTCTTCCACTACAGGCGGTTCAGGTGCTTCCTCGGTCACTACCTCAGCCTTTGGTTCAGTTTTTGGTTTCCAGTTCTTTACGAGTACCGGTTTCTTTGTATCTCCTTTTGGACGATAACCTTCTGCAAGAGCAATTTCTCCTCCAACAGTCTCTCTGTTGTCTACGAGTAATTCTCTCATGCCATCTGCCGGTCTTGCTTTTAACAGTGTACTCTTTGTTCCACTTAAAGAACCGTTAACTGCTTCTGCCGCTTTTTTGCCTGCTGCGATTGCTGCTCTACATGCTCCGACGTTACCTTCTACCTTTACAGTACACATTCCGCCGCCCTTTGCATATTCATATCCAAGCAGTTTTACGTTAGCAGACTTTACTGCTGCATCTGCTGCTGCCACACAGGCAGCTAAACCAAAGGTTTCGATGAAACCAAGACATTTATTGTTAGACACCTTCACACCTCCTCACATTTCAGAATTAATTAATTGTAAAGCCTTAATCCAGAACTTTGAATGGCATTTTCTTTACCAGTCTTGCGGCATTCGCGCCAATCTTCCGGAACAGCTCTGTCTGATATAACTTAATCTTAAAAAGAGGGGCCGCTTTATCCAGCTTCTCATGCTGAAGAACAATGCCTTCTTTGCTGATACCAACGCCCACCCCTAATCTTGAATTCAAGCTGGCATTATGTGCAAGTTCTAATACGGAACTGCAATGCTCTGCCTGAACATCATAGGGGATGCCTTCCTCCTCGATTCCAAGAAGGACGCTGACAAAATCAGCTTCAGAAAGGTGATCACAGTCATAAAAAACTTTCACTGAAGGTCTGTTATCAATTACTGTATTGCTTCCTTCCATAATTGTCTCCTATACATCAGCACAAGACATCGCAAGTCCTGTTGCTACCGCATTACGAGGACCTTCGCATCCGCGAATGTTTCCCCGACCAGCTACTATATTATATTGTGATAATGCATCAGTTACGAGAGTCGGCACCTCGAAGTCGAGTGCAGAACCACCTACTAATACTACAAATTCGATGTCTCGTACATTACCGGTAGGACTAACCTTCGCCAATGAACGAATCGCATTTGTTACGAATACCTTTTTCTTTGCATTGGTTCTTACCATCTTAATCTTTTCCATGGAATCCTGTCCCTCAAGCGGAACTAACTCTCCATCTTCCTTGACTAAGACAACCTTTGCGAATACATTCGGATCTAATGGCTGTTCAAAGAACTGTACGGTTCCATCTTCATGACGAATATGGAAAAGACTTTCAACCTTTGCGAGAGAATACTTTTTAATATCTTCTGCTGTATTGAAATCTTCCAGTCCAAGTTCGGACTGAATCAGTAAAGTTACCATGTTTCCGGCCCCCGCCAGATGCACGAGCTTTACATTGCCGTCTCTGTCTTTAATTGAAGCATCCGTTGATCCTGCTCCCATATCTACTATGGCGAGTGGTACATTTGTACCCGGTGTAGTTAAAGCTCCTTTAATAGCCATATCTGCCTCAACACCGCCAACATATACAGGGATTTTTAATCGGTCTGTCAATTCTTCCGCGATCATCTTCATCTGAAGACGGTCTGCCTTAACCATGGCAGCAATTCCTACTGCACTTTCTAAAGAAAATTCATTTGCGAGACCACCTTTAATCTTCTGAGGATTATAAGTATCTACAGCAAGTAAATCCTGAATTTTGATATCTTTTGGATGCTGGTTTGTAAGATTTGACATAACCTGACGAACTTTTTCAAGCATACCGCCGGCATTGGTGCCAGGTTCACCTTTAATATCTTCGATGACTGGAACGCTATTTACAGCTTCCATCATCTTCTCGGCTCCCTCTTCTACGCCAACGATTACTTTTTTCTTTGCGCCTATAATCTCAATAGAACCGGCAGGGATACGTCTTTCTTTTACGTCTCCTTCCGGTGTTTTAATGACAACGGCAGAACGATTTCCGATTAACGCGCGGGCAATCGGTACAACCTGTTTTGTATCTTCCGGGGACAGTTTGAATAATGTTGCGATACCATATGGGTTAGAGAGTACTTCGACAACTCCGCCAACAGGTGCAACTTCTACTGCACATAACATTCCGAGAGGTACTTTATCAATCATACCTACCTCATCAACGATAGGAATCTTCTTTTCAAGCCTGTTGTTAATCAAAACGCCATCATCGCGCTGGACAATGGCACCTGTAATGTTAAATATTTTGTTATATCGGTTAATGAGTGCAGCGGCAGCTTCAAAGGAAACTTCTGCCGGAATAACCACAATTACATCTCCGCCATCTTTGACAGTATCTAATCTGTCGATGCGCTGAGATATTCCAACACCAATCCCAACACCCCCTGGAGTATTGGGATTGTGTCCAATCATAGTAGATTCCGTGATAATAGTTTCGGTAATAGTCTCCATAGCGACATCACCGATAACGGGAGCGGCTTCATTAATACGAACTTCATCAAGATCACTGATTTCAAAACCAACTTCATCAAGGGCATTCTTCAGTGACTGAAAAACTCCGTGTATGTTCTGTTTCGTTCCTTTAATTCCAGTAGTACCTGTAATACCACTCGAAAGGAATGTCACATTTTTACCATCGATTCTGGCAATCGCAGTTTCCGTTGTTGCATTGCCAATATCAACGCCCGCAACTAATTTCACTTCTCATACCTCCGTCGAAATCAATCAACTAATTATTTTTTTAAACGGTTACGTTTTTCGTAAATGTCTGCAGCTTCTTTAACGAAGTTACCACTTACTGTAGCACCGTATTCGTTGATTAACTCATCACCGATTGCATATAATTCAGCTTTTGTTGAACGATATGGTCTAAGAGCGTTATAAATCTCAAGAAGTCTTGCATCAGGTACTGGGATTAATTCACCAGCTCTTCTTAAGTTCGTTGCGAAGAATCCACGTCCTGCAGATTCAGCAACCTGAGCCTGTAATTCCAGAGTTTCTTTTGTGATACGGAAATCTTTTGCATCTAACTTTCCATCAATAACTCCCTGTAAAGTTAAATCATTTAAAGATTTTCCAGAAGCACTCTTGATTAATTCTGGTTTTTTCTCTCCCAGTGGGTAATCCTCAACCGTAACCTTGCTTTCACATTCGCAGGCTGCGGCAGAACCCTGCATGTTTTTCATAACTTCCTGCATAATCTGTCTTACTAATAATTCCTGATCCACGATTGACACCTCCGTCTATTTAAATACAACTTTAAGAGCTTTAGGAGCCTTATCTCTGTCTGCATGCTCTGTCTCTTTGATATGCAGTACAGCGGATAAAGCCTGGAATTTCGGTCTTGCCATCTGGTCATTCTTTACAGGTACCGGATTTGGTGATTCTCCTTTAGCGTACTGAGCAGCGTTTTTACCGATTGCTCTGTATGTTTCAAGGTCGATCAGTGGGCACTGTGGGAATAACTCTAAGTTAGACAGCGGTGGAAGGTCTTTCTGATGGATTACAGTAGTACCTTTGGACTGAATTCCAATTCCGATGCCTGAACCTGATAATTCAGCAGCATCATGAGCGATGAAAGATACATCGGATGTTCTGTAAACTTTAACGATTCTACAGGAAACACCTTCTTCTTCCAGACCAGCCATAACCTCTTTTACAATATCTGCATGAGGAATACCTACGATATTTGTTGTCTGAGATTCTCCAAAAGCAGGAGCTAAACCTAAAACAACTTCGTTAGGATTTGTGCCTTTTTCTGCATCACCGATTTCAGTAATCTGCATTCCAGGGCACTCATAAGTTTCTCCCTCTACAGCAGAAGCTGCGGAAGTATCTGCAGTATTCATTTCTTTAAGAACTTCAGCGATAACACTTTTTAATAATTTTTCATCAATTGCCATTATGGTTCACCTTCCTTACTCGATTAAAGCTTAGCCGGATCTACTGCAGTACGGATATCAGAAATCTTCTCCCAAAGTTCTGGGCTGATCTGGTAACCTGTCATAGGTCCTTCATAGCAGTTAGGGCTGTTAACAGCAGAAATTACATGGAATTTATCATCAAGCATGGAAGCTGTATGTAAGTAGTCACCAACAACTTTAGCTTTCTGAATGTTGAAGATAGACTCAGCAACGTCTTCAAATCCACCCTTGTAAAGAGCTTTAACGAAGTCGATACCTGTAACTCCACGATCAAGCATATCTGTAGCAGCTTTAAGGTCAGCTACAACGTCACGGTCAGGCATATCCTGTGAACCACGAGCGTATGTGGCAGCTTCAACTTCTTCGTCTGTAATTTCAGGTAAACCTAATTCACGGAACAGTGCCTGAATAGCTTTTGCAGCTTTATTACGTGCTGCAACAACTTCTTCTTCTCTTGCAGGAAGAAGACCAGCATCAACTCTTAAGTCACGCTGAATTACGCACCAATCATCATAATCGTCTGCATCCCAGTTGGATCCTGCGAACATGTTATCATAGTTCGGTGTGGATGAATATCCGGAACAGATGTAGTCAGTTCCTGGAATAAACTGTGGAATAGAACGAGCAACTCTACGAAGATCAGAGTGTGTAAATGACTGGTCATTAGAGGAAGCGTTCTCAAGGTCAAGCATAGCGGCAATTAAGTTCTCACATGCAACGGCGCGGATACCACCAGGTACAGCGGCAGGTACACCGATACAGGATACAGAACCATTCTGTGTTCCCTGAACACCAGCACCACGAGTAACACCGAGGCATCTAGCCTCAAGGTAAAGCATAGACTTTCCTTCTGCCATACCCATCTGAACCTCTGAACCAGTACCAGATGTAAATCTCATCTTAACACCACGAGATGCGTAGCAGGATGCTAAGAAAGCTTTTGACCAAGGAGTATCATCACCATCCATGAATACGTCTTCAGTTCCGTATACGGATACTGTCTCGGCGTAAGCGGTGTAACCTCTCATACCTAAGTCAAGCTCTGTAGCTTCTTCTACAGCACACTGTGTAAGGATACCAGGACGTCCAACGTTAGCACCTAACATAATAGCGATAGCATTAAATGGAGCATAACGTACAATACCTACTGTTGTCTCCATCTCTGCAAATCCACGTACAGCAGCTTCTGCTGCATCTGCTGCGATCTGAACCATGTTATCCTTTACGTTTGTAACGTGGCACTGGTTAGCTGGTTTTAAACGACATCTCATCTTGGTAATACCCATCATAGCTTCAAGTACGCTGAGGTTACCAACGATTTCTACTAACTTAGCAGGTGTAACTGCTGTAGTATATTTTAAGCACTCCTGTCTGTTAACATTAATGTCAACTAACATACGCGCAATCTCCAGAGAGTCTGTAGCCATTGCTTCTTCTGCAAAGTCAAGATTAATGGCATATCTTGCGATGAATGCGTCAAGCATGTCGAATTCATCTTTTGTTTTTCCATCCATTTCAACAACTTCGCCGTTGACGATCTTGATAGATGGAGTTGGGTCGAATGGGCTGTTCATGGCAATAAAGCCTACTTCTGGCCATTCCTTTGCATAACCATCCTGATTAACAGGTCTTTGATCTAAATACTCAAAACGTTTACTTCTCACGGTCTCAACACCTCTCAAATTCCAATTAGACTATCTTTTACCTTCAATATATATATTCAAAATAAAAGTATTACAATATCCAACTGCAGGCTCTCACCCCCGCTTTGTGGATATCTCTTACTCTAATTCCCTATATGGCTCTCACCCCATATAAAGAACTTTAAAAATCAGATTGTTAATCTTAGATATATGGAACTGTACCGGATTCCAGTGGTTCGTTTGGCTCTAAAGCTTTAAGTAACTGCTTACCAACTTCTCTTGCACCAATGATAGCCTGTCTAACTGCTCCTGAATCTCCTGTGAAGAAGAAGTTAACCTCGTTAGAGAAGGATGTTCCACCATTACCAGGTGTAGCGATAGAAATAGGATCGATTGTAGCTGTCTTAGAAGCTGTATCGGCTAATACGATACCAATACCTGAAGGAGCTCCTACAGTGATACCAAATGCTTTACCAACAACTGCGCCGAATGCTTTCTCTAAGCAGTAAGAAGCACGTGCTGTGTACTGGAACTCAAGATGTCCAGCGGAGTTTCCGTATACATCACCAAAGTGTTTTCCAACGAAGCTTAATGCAACTTCTACAGCTCTTCTAGCATCGGATACGTCTTCTGCACCAAATACAACTAAGCATCCATGTCCAGCGCCGCCTTCTGTATCACGTGGGCACTCGATTAAGCAAACTTCTGTGTTTGTAGCTTTAACAGCTTCATCACAAGCGAAGATCTGAGGACCTGCACCTGTACGGTCTGCGATGATACCGATTGAACGGTACTTAGGATCAATCTTTAATAATTCATGAACACTGTAGTCAAGGTTAGCGATTACTAAACCAATTGTATGTCCCATTGCTGTTCCAACATACTCTGTTAAACCGCAAAGGTCTTCATTGATTCCCTGAGGAGCTTCGCAAGCCATGCTCTGTGCAGGAGCTTCTGTGCCACCCATCTTTTTCATAACTTCGTCCATGATTTTAGCCATCATTTCATCTTTCATTGAATTATACCTCCATTAATAATTGATCAGACAAGGACTAACTCTATTGTGGTAAGATCTTTTCTACGTCTGTATGTGGTCTTGGGATTACGTGGCTGGAAACTACTGTACCAACTTTATCTGCAGCAACTGTACCTGCGTCTACAGATGCCTTAACAGCTCCTACGTCACCTCTTACCATAACTGTAACTAAACCGGAACCGATCTTTTCGTATCCTACTAATGTTACGTTTGCTGATTTAACCATGGCATCGGCTGCTTCGATTGCGCCAACTAAACCTTTGGTTTCAATCATTCCTAAAGCTTCTTTCTGCATAATTGACCTCCTTATAAAATTCTTATCTGCCCTGTGGTTGATTTGTTCAGGCAGAATATATTTTGGTTGATTTACAGGATAGTATCATTATATAGCAATTTTCACAAAATTACTTGGCTAGTGCCTATAAATTTTAGCTTTTAAACACATATAAACTCATGTATTTATTTATTTTCATGATACTTTGTTGCCATTTTTACCACAGGGTAGCAAATGATTCTGTATACAAACGCTACTATTTTGCAATATGATCAAGAATTTTATTAATATCTTCTGCTGTAACCTTTCTAGGGTTAGCCTGTGTACATGCATCAGCCAATGCACGACGCACAATTTCTTCTCTGTGTTTATTAAATTCTTCTACACTGACGCCACATTCGGACATACACTGTGGACGATCCATATATTTTAACAGACGCTGGATCTCTGCAATCAGATTAGCCACACCAACTTTAGGTGTAGGAGCTGGCAGGCCAACGATTCTTGCCATCTTCTGATACTTCTTTGCTGCGTCATTGCTGTGTTTTGCGCCTTCTCTTGCCATATCGGCATTAAATTCAATAACATAAGGAAGCACTAACGCATTGGCTCTTCCGTGTGGAATGTGGAAGATAGCTCCTAAAGCATGGGCAATACCGTGGTTTACACCAAGATTTACAAGGTTAAATGCCATACCTGCAAGACAGGATGCTCTGTGCATCTTATCTCTTGCCTTAATATCATAACCATTGCGGTAAGCGCGTGGAAGAAATTCAAAAGCAAGCTCTGCAGCTTTCTCTGCTAAACAGTCAGAGCAATCGCTCGCTGTCTCAGAAACATAAGCCTCAAGAGCGTGGGTAATAACATCCAGTCCTGTATCCGCTGTAATAAACGGTGGCGCTGACTTAACAAGTTCCGGATCAAGGATAGCAATATCAGGCATAAGGCTCTCATCGATCAATGGAATCTTAACCCCCGTCTTACTGTCTGTTACTACAGCAAACTGTGTAACTTCGGAACCTGTACCACTTGTTGTCGGCAGGGCAATCAGTTTGATCTTCTTCTGATTATCAGGATTCTGCTTCTCTTCAATCTTCTTAGCCATATATACAATAGCTTTCGCCGCGTCAATGGAAGAACCTCCTCCAAGAGCAACTACGATATCACAGTCCTTATCCTGCAAAAATGCGATACCCCTTTCAATCAGATCCATTGGTGGATCAGGGACTACTTCGCTGAAAACGGAAACTTCTTTGCAATTAGACAATTTTTTCAAAATCATGTCTGCCATTCCTGAATCTACCATGAACTTGTCAGTAATCAGGACCGCATTCTCGTCTTTTTCTTCAAGAAGTGCGTCGATGGCATCCTCACTGAATAAAACTTCAGTGGAAAGTTTAAACCGTTTCATTTTCCTCCTCCTTTCTGTTTCTGTACTTTTCTCTATACTCAGATGGCGTTAATCCAGTCTTCTTTTTGAAGGCCTTACTGAAGTAATTCGCTTCATTGTACGCCAGATCCAAGGCAATATTAAGCACCGGAATATCTGTGTTGACCAGCATTTCTTTTGCCAGGTCCATCTTCCGGTCTGTCACATAGGTGATGAAATTCACACCCATTTCTTTTTTGAATATCTTACTTAAATAATAAGTACTGATATTCACATGGTTTGCAACATCCTCTAAACTGATACCCTTCTTTAAGTTTCTCTCTATGTAATCAATAACGGCCTTCATGCCGCCTTCTGAAAGCTTACCTTTGATATTCATCTTATCAAAGAGAATGTCTACCATCTTGATAATTTCATTATAGGCATCATGCTTATTATTATAGAGAAGATACTTAATCTTAAGCTTCTCCATCTGAACTACAAGTTCGTTCGTATCTGTGATTCCAAGTTCCTCACTAATACGCACAACTGCCTTTGCAACCTCCTGTAGTCTCTTTGATATAATATTAACATCATGCTCCTCTAAGTATAACTGGTCTATGTACTCTCTTAAAATGTCTACAGAAGCTTTGTAAGAGCATTTTTTTAATTCCATTTCGAACTTTGAAAGCAATTTATTACTCTTTCCGGTCTGTCGTCCCTCTCCTAAACGGCTTGCAAATGACTTCACAGACTCAAGTAAAACCTCTTTTCTGATAGGTTTGAGCAGGAAATCATCAACCTTCAACTTTATTGCTCTGTGTGCAATATTAAAATCATCATATGCCGTTGTTATAATAATAACAGCCTTCGGAAGTTTTTTCCTTGCATATTTGATAACTTCCATACCATCCATTCCAGGTATGTTAATATCTACCAGCATGAGATTGATATCTTTTGAATCAATCATCTCTACTGCCTCGAAGCCGCTTTTCGCTTCTCCGACAATTTCTACATCCAGAAGATTCTCCTCAAGAAAAATCTTCATGGAGGTTCTTTCTAATTCTTCATCCTCAACAATTAATATCTTATACAAGTCAACTCTGCCTTTCTATTCCTGTACCAATGGCACTTTTATTGTCACCTTCGTTCCAAGAGAAGGTTTATTTTCACTTTCAATGGATAACGCATATTCATTTCCAAAATAATGAATCAGTCGGGAATTGATATTATAAAGTCCTACAGATCCCTTTTCATTATCTTTATACGCATCCCCGCGTAAAACGCTGACTATTTTTGACTGGGACATGCCATCACCATTATCAATAATGTCAATGCATAAATCTCCATCTTTCTCGATTCCATTCACTTCGACCATTCCACCGGATGCCTTATTCTCAACTGCATATTTAATGGAATTCTCCACAAGTGTTGTCAGAGATAAAAACGGAAGCTTCACACTGTAATATGCCTCCGATATATTAATGGAATACTGCAGCCTACTTCCCAGGCGAATCTTCTGAATCTTAAGATAATTCTGCACATGGGTCAGTTCCTCTCTGAGTGGGCTTAATGGATCTCTGCTCTTTCTCAAAATGTAGCGCATCATATCCGCAAACGCATAGACAACATCCTCCGTCATCTTCGCATTCTCAAAGAAAGCAAGTCTTCCTATTGTATTCAATACATTAAAAAGAAAATGCGGATTGATCTGATAATGTAAAGCTTTCAACTCAATATCACGAAGAGACTTCTCCATCTCAATACGAAGCTTCTCTTCCTTCATGAGCTTATAAT
>OLWR01000099.1_pt1 | contig 56708 bp, 63 predicted proteins | sample 1673531 | NCBI WGS metagenome assembly OLWR01 (sample SAMEA103958114, study PRJEB25191) | human gut metagenome | reverse complement strand
AGAAAAACAGACTGTTTTTATAATTTTTGTCGCTGTACAATTAAAGTTTGGAACGGGGGATACATAATCGCTTTCTTGCCATAAAGCATATGGTATCGGCTTTCATTGTAGTGTGCCGTTCTGCCGTTGTTTGCGTGGTTGCCGGCGTACCAGATGTCGGCAAGCTCAGTCATGGTCGTCGGCTTTCTCTTGTTCAGCTGGTCAAGGAATCGGGGGTCGACCACTCGGCAATACTGTCCGGTTCTGCCTGCATCGATGCGAATCGCTCTGCCGATCTGTTCTTCGTGGGCAGCCATGATGTTGACCAGATTCCGCAGGGTCTTGGGGGTGTGGTTGCCCTTGCCGATGTGGATGTGAACGCCGCATCCCCGGCTGGGGCTGGACTTTGCGCCAGCCTTGCGGAGCAGTCGGATGATCGCCTGCAAGGTCTCGATATCCTCGTAGGTAAGGATGGGGGTCACCATCTCGCACTTTTCAGCTTCCGGTCCGTGGATGCTGATGTCTCGCTGGAATTTCCAAACCCTGCCCTGCTGGTCCTTGCAAGCCCAGCTCATGTACCCGTACTCGCCGGCTGCGTACCATGCGGTCGTCCCGAAGAACTCGGCAACCTTTCTGGCGGCTTTCTCGCGGGTGATGTTGTTCATCTCAACCTCGACCCCGATGGTCTGCATCTTCATGGCTTCGATCTGCTCTCTGGTCTTATCGTTCATGGTGTTTATCTCCTTTTGTCTTGTTCTGTTCCCCTTGCGGTATGTGCATATTACCGTCATGTGGGCAGGATATCAAGGCCATAAAGGGTCAAATAATCACCAATCATTCAGAGCAAAGATCGTGTACATTATGGTGAAAAACACACTTGATACTGTACATTTTCAGAGTTAATATCGGTACAATGGAAGAAGCTCTCGCTTATCCAGCGGCCCCCATAAGGGGTCAGGAGCTTACGCTCCCGCCTCCTGCGCCTGGGGTGCGCCGTCAGCCCCACAGTCGGGCTGTGTGGGGGCTTCCGCTGCCGCTTCGGCCGTTTCCTCGGCGGCAGAAACGCCGCCGTGTGTCGCCTGTTTTGCGACTTTCAGCGCATCTCGTTTTGCCTTTTCCTTGACCCGGAACTTTTCGGCGTCTTCCTTGGTGCGGAATGCCGCATGACCGGTAAGGTTCTGCATCAGGAGCTTGCGGATGGTCTTGTGTTCATCCCCGTTCAGACCCAGTCGGATCAGCCAGATGCGAAGTGCGTACTTCTCATTGGCATCGTTGACGGTCTTTGCCTGAATCCGCTTTTGGGTAACTGCCATCCGGTTCATAGCGGAACAAAGTTCTGTGTATGCACTCACCTTCTCCTGCGTCAGCGGACCGGCAAAGGTCAGGCTGATTTTTTCTGCCGTGATAGAGATTCCAGTCATGCCGGTTGTGCCGGCACCCAGGCGGTACTCTTCCAGCTCATCCAGCATCTCCTCCACCGTGCGGGTAGATGCCTGTTCCAAGGCATCCAGCAGGCTGTTCGATACCGAGAAGTTCGTGCCCATTGCTTTGTTCAACAAAGGACCGCGGCTGTACATCAGGTTCAGGAAGTTGCGGATGCTCTGGGCTGTATGCCCCGCCATCGGTAGGCTGATGGTCAGTTCGTCCACATCCTGCAAGGTCGGCTGTTCGGTCGGAACAGGCGCCTCATCCGCATCGGTGTCGTTCACGGTGTCCATCGGCTCATCCTCGTCCACCGGTTCCTGAACTTCCGGGGATTCCTCGGCAGTTGCGTCCGACTCCTCAGTGGGCTGAGTATCCTCTGTGCTGTCCACGGTCTCATCTGACTCTTCACACTCCGATTCCGTGGTCTCCCCGCAGGCGGCTTCGGTCTCCGGGGTCTCCACGCCTTCTTCACGGATGATGCCCTCGTCCAGCAGCGTCCGGATGATCTCCGGCGCAGCGTTATCTTCGATCACAAGCGTCCCCTCCTTTTCTACGGTGTAGCTGCCGACAATGTAAGCGCACCGCGGCATGAAAGTGTACCGGGAATGAAGCCCGGTCAACTCCATCAGGCGGCTTACCAGCACCTTGCGATCCTCGATGTTCAATGCGTACTTTTTCATAGCTTTGTGCTCCTTTGCCTTTGTTTTTTCGGTAGCACATATATCGCTCTAATTCGATAATATAGCAAGGCCATTTAGCGACATTTCTCATATTCGACCCATTACACAAACCGTGCCAAACACGACTGTGCAGGATCGTCCGATATGTATGCCCACTGTATCACGGGGGCATTCTAACCTCGCAATACGGTGGGCCGTTTTATAGGATTCAGCCAGCTCCGCCCTCCAGCACAGCGATGCGACGCTCAAACTCTGCCGCCTGGTTTTCCAGTGCTCCGAGTCTCTCGGCATCCGTCTTGGGCTTTTCCTCGGTTTCTCCGTCAAGGATCAGGTAGCGTTCCATGACATATCCGGGAATGGTGTCGTAGGTTACAGCACACCAGCCATCTCCCTGCCCGGTCACATCCAGCCGGGTACCATTGGGAATCCATGCCAGCCGGTCTGCGGTCTTGGACGGAGCTCGACGCAGACTCAATCGCCCGCCCGTGACGGTCGCCTTGTTTCGGGTCTCCTGCATCTTGACTTCGCTCATGTCTGTTTCCTCCTGAGTCGTTCCATAGTCGATGCCCTTCAGCCGGCCACCGTATTTCCACTTACCGAGCGTTGCATCCCGGTGGATGCTGTTGCCGTTCACCGTAGTGGAACAGTGGGTGATTTCCAGCGGACGCACCTTGGTGACGATGCCTACATGATAGTAGTCCAGCAGATCACCGCCATCCGCCTTGTAGCGGTCCGGCAGATTGTAGCTGCTGTCTCCCGGTTTTCGGGCTTTGTAGACGATCTCACCCACAAACAGATCAGCAGATTTGATCTCTGCAAAGTCGGTCATCTGTTTCCGGGCTGCGTAGTTACTGCCGTGGATGCCATTCCAGCCTCCACCAGCCCTGCGGACCGCACCGATGATGAGACCGATGCAGTCACAGGTGCCATCCGTGCCACTGCCGCCGATGCGATAGTCCGGTTTCGTAGCACAGATGGCTTCGAGCTGCTCCAGAAAAGCAGCTAGTTTGATGCTCACTCCGATTCACTTCCGTTCACGGGCAATCCGGCCGCCCATACGATGCCGGACAGTACAAAAAAGACACACGGCAGCGCGACACCATTGCCCCAGAGCTTATACTCTGCGGCATCCGAATACGGGTCTGCCAGCCATTTTCGGATCTGCTTTTCCGTCTTCGGCTTCTTGGCCTGAGTCACAAGTCTGCGGTGCGTTTCAAACACATCCCGCCAGAAAGAGATTTCTTCTTCCGTGGGATTCTCAGTTTCGAGGTCACGGCACCACCAGTCCGGGAACCCCTGCAGCCGAGCGCACTCGGTCGGGGTCAGACGACGAACCGTATAGGACACTGGAACCGGCTGTGCGTCCGGGTTATCGATGACCAGCCGGTCATTGAAAGCGTCCTGTCCGTTGAAGCCGCTGGGATGTGCCCCGGTCGCCACCGTTCCCGACACGCCATCGTTCAGGTGCGGCACCGGTGCTATGGTGGTGGGGTCTTTAAAGTCCCGGGCCATAAGGGTGGGAGACACATTCTCCTCGACCCTCATGAAGGAGCCGGTGGTCATGGCGTAGACATCTTCCGGTGCGCAGACTGCGTGACGGTCAGTGGCATCCAGCGTAAAGCAGACATCTTCGTTAATGCCGTCGCCTTGCGGACCATTCTCGTCTTTGCGGCCGATCATATTGCCCTGCAGCACAAAGGTCTGCATCTGGTCGCTTCGGGTCGCCATGAGCGCACCGGACTTTCCATGCAGGTCGATCAGCTCATTGCGCTGATTCACATGGAATGCCGTCACGTCATCCGGCTGCGCCACAAAGGTCTGCTGTTTCATCCCCGGCTGTGCAGACAGCGAACCCGCCGTCTCGCCCAGATCCCGGACTTCATCCCGCTGGTTCTGGGTAAAGGCTACTGCCGGAGCCCCACCATGGGTGCAGGCCAGAGGCGGTGCCGCCTGTTCGTCTACTGTGCAGTTCGACTTGCCGCCGCCCTGATCCACGCAGACAACAGGTTCGCAGATACACAGCCCACCCTGGTTACAGGTCGGGTCACCGCCGCTGCGATCCAGCGTCCGGGAAGTTTCCGCTTCATAGAATCCGCTGTGGGGGTTATCCGACATCATGGAATGGCTGGCCTTGGAGCAGACACCGTAGCACTTAGGCACGAACACGGTCTGGTCGTTGTTGCAGCCGAGGGTTGCAGATTTTTCTTCCTGCCAGATAGCACCTTTGCCGCCACCCTCGCATCCAGAACGAATTTTCAGTGTGACTGCAGGTGAATTTTCCACCTCTTTCCCGCTGTTTTCCACGCCATCCATGACCAGCGGGACATTGCCGCCACCTGTACCGCATCTGCTGGTCAGCGTCTGTACCTTGCCATCCTTTGCGATCTTCACCCGGCTATCGGTCGGATGATTTTCCAGAGCGATGGCGGCAGGCACGACTCCAGCCCGGAGGGTGGGAGAACGTTCTTCCTCATATCCGATGCTCCTCGCGTTGGCGGAATGTTCTGTGCAGAAACCGGCCGCTTCAAGGATGCACGGCTGATGCCCATGCTCTGGCGCCCGGAGTGTTCCAGTCACCTCCTCGGTCACATCCATCCTCTCCCCGCCCTGGTCGTTCAGGCAGATTCTTCCGCAGCAGCCTGCCGTTCCAGTGCCGCCTTCAGCACCGGAGGCAGCTCTTTGCCACGCACGGAAGCTCTCCGCAGAATACCCAGACACGCCTTCGGAGTTAAATAATATTTCTGGGGCACGGTGGTCTGCAAAATCTGCGACAAGGTAGATGCGTTTTCGTCTTTGGGGTACGCCCCACCATTGAGCGTCAAGAACTCGATACGCGACGCTCCATCCGTTTCCCAGATAGTAATCTGCATCGGGCCAGCCTTTTTTGTCAGGCGCAGGCACCTCGGCGGACGATTCCTTAACACTGATGACGGCTTCGAGGACTGCCTTGAAGTCCTGTCCTTTGTTTGAGGAGAAGGCCCCCGGCACATTCTCCCACACGATAAATCTTGGTTTTGCTCCATTGGTCTTACACCTCATTTCCTTCACGATTCGAATCGCTTCATAGAACAGGCTGGACCGTGAACCATCCAGACCGTCTCTTTTACCGGCAATGGACATATCCTGACAAGGACTGCCAAAGGTGATGATATCCACCGGCGGCAAGTCTGCGCCGTTGATGGCGGACACATCTCCGTAGTGCTTCACCTCCGGCAGACGCTTGGTCGTGACCCGGATGGCGAAGGGCTCCACTTCGCTGCTCCACAGCGGCGTGATACAGCCTGTCAGTAAACCGCCCAAAGGAAAACCCCCGGAGCCATCAAAGAGGCTGCCGAGGGTCAGTTGGATATTCGATTCTGTGCTCATACAGCCTCCTCTCCGAGCATCTGCTCTTTGGCTTTCAGGTAGAAATCCCTTGACACTTCAAATCCGTAGCTGTCACGTCCCAGTTCTCTGGCAGCCCGGAGCGTTGCACCGCTGCCGGCGCAAGGGTCGATGACCACATCTCCGGGATCGGTAAAGATCTTGATCAGGCGTTTCAGCACGGACACCGGTTTCTGGGACGGATGGATCTTCGGATAATCCTTGCCATCCCGTTTCCAGTCAAACCAATTGAAGATCATGTGGGACTTGCCGTCCTCACCGACGTTGTTGAACTTCGGGAGCTTGCCCCGGTAGAGGACCAGCGCATACTCCGTTGCACCCACGATCTTCATGTTGGCTTTCAAGACCTGTGGGCTGTAGTTCTTACAGAAGGTCAGCGGGATATAGTTTTTGAATCCGTACTTCTCAGCTTCCGTGATGACCTTGGGGATCTGCTGGAACGCACAGAACACGATCATGCATGGTGCGCCCTTTTCCCCTTTCATGGGTTCTTTCTTCAGCAGCCGGTTACAGAAATGGAAGTATTCTGCAATATTGAAAGTGAAGTCGGTGTTGAATGCCGCTTTCCGGGCCTTATCGCTCTCTCCGTTCCGGTTATCTCCGTCCACATACCAATCCGGGCGGCTGGCGTAGAAGTCCGACCCGATGTTATACGGAATGTCGGCGATCACCAGCTGTGCCTTGGGGATGTTGTAGGACTTGAAGTTCTGGAAATTGTCATGGAACAGGACACATCTGGGTTCAGTCATCTGCGTCCTCCTGTTCCGGCTGGAAGGATGCCACCTCATCGAACTTCAGCTTTTGACCGCCACGGAGGACATACACATCCTCGTAGCGGCCTTCGCTATGCTCGATATAGCGCTTGACGATAACATCCACAAATTTGGGGTCAAGCTCAATGCCCCGGCATACCCGGTCAGTCTCCTCACAGGCGATCAAGGTCGAGCCGCTGCCGAGGAAGGGGTCCAGGACGATGCCGTTGGTCATGGTGGAGTTGCGGATGGGATAGCTCATCAGGCCGATGGGCTTCATGGTCGGGTGGTCTTTGTTTGCTTTGGGACGGTCATACTCCCAGATGGTGGTCTGCTTACGGTCGGAGTACCACTGGTGCTTACCCTTCAACTTCCACCCATAGAGGCAGGGTTCATGCTGCCACTGATAGGGACTGCGACCCAGCACCAGAGCATTCTTTTTCCAGATACAGCACCCGGACAGATAGAATCCCGCATCCTTGAACGCCTTTCGGAAATTCAGACCTTCCGTATCGGCGTGGAAGATGTAGATGGAACCGTCATCCGCCAGATGACCGTGCATCTGCTTAAACGCTGCCAGCAGAAACTCGTAGAATTCCGAGTCGCCCATGTTGTCGTTCATGATCTTACCGGCCGTTTCTTCCACATCTACATTGTACGGGGGATCGGAAAGCACAAGGTTGGCCTTCACGCCGTCCATCAGGGTATCGTAGCACTCAGCCTTCGTAGAATCACCACACAGAACACGGTGCCGGCCCAGCATCCAAAGGTCACCTGCCTGCGAGAAGGTCGGCTGTTTCAGCTCAGATTCCACATCGAAGTCATCTTCCTTGATGTCCTTGTCGTGGACCTTGTTGAACAGCGTCTCGATCTCAGGCGGCTCAAAGCCCGTCTTGCCCAGGTCGAAGTTGGAGTTCTCGATATCTTTCAGCAGGTCAGCCAGCAGGGAATCATCCCATGCGCCGGTGATCTTGTTGAGCGCGATGTTCAGGGCTTTTTCTCGGGTCTTGTCGATGTCCACCACCGCACAAGGCACTTCAATATAGCCCAGTGCCATTGCAACGGTCAGGCGTTGATGGCCGCCGATGATCGTCATATCGGCATTGACCACCAATGGATCGGCAAAACCGAACTCCTCAATGGAGTTTTTGATCTTCTCGTACTCCTTGTCCCCCGGCTTCAGCTTTTTCCGGGGATTGTATGCCGCCGGCTTGAGTACGGACACCGGCAGCATTTTCAGTTCAGCAGTTGCTTTCATGTAGTTCCTCCCAGTTCTGATTCACACACGCATGACCTCAGAGAACGGAACAAAAAAGGAGCCGAACTTAAAGCCCGACTCCAGTCCATCGCTATCCCCGCCCATCTCCGACTGCGGTTTTTCCGTAATCGGATACCATTCCGGGTCTATCCCGTTCATGGAAGCAAGGACTCTGTCCTCAGCATGATCAATCTCATGTACACAGATGCCTGCGGTGTTGCAGACTGCAAATACGCCGATCACTTTATTTTCCAATGCTGCTCTCTCCCTTCACCCTGCCCTTATTGGCACAGGCTCGACTGCAATATTTTCTTGGAAGTCCATACTGGTGGCGGTAGGAAAACTCTCTGCCGCACATCGGGCAGACCTTTGACCGCACGGTCTTCCAGTTCTGCGGTCTTGGGTGGGTGTTGTTCCACTTGGATCGGCATTCCGGGGAACAGAATTTTCTCGGTCGTCCCCGATGGTTCGGAACGATGGCAGCACCACACTGCGGACAGAAGGAAAATGCCATGTCCTTGATCATCTCGGCCGTGTAATCTTCCATCCATCCTCACCCCGTCCTCATTTTTCGCCGTTTCTATGTCAGTTCCAGTGGAAAATCTCAAAAAGCATACGAAAAGAAGCGAAGCGGCAGCCGGCCCTGCCCCGCCGGGTTAGTTTGTTTTTGCGGCGTCCGGCTGCTGCTGGCTTCTCCATGTCCCGGAACAAGCTAAAACGTGCGAAAAAGCCCATGTTGCAAGGGTTTTCACACGCTTTGGTTCATTTCGGGGGAAAACAAAAGGCACCGGAGCGTTCACCCCGATGCCCTCATCTTCACCTTGTTCATTTTGCGCCGATATTGCCGGGACCCCCGGCCTATGAATTTTGCGTTTTTTCACACGAAAGGGGCCACCGGTCTTCTGTTGACTTCACTGTAGAGAAGTGACCCCGGCCCCCGGTGGGGGTCAGTAGTGGTACACCGGGTGGATGTCTTTGGTCAGAGTCTTGCGGTCGTGGCATTGCTTACACATCGGCTGCCAGTTAGCTTCGTCCCAGAAAAGTCCGGGATCGCCACGGTGCGGTGTGATATGGTCCACCACGGTGGCTTTCGTGTATCTCCCCTGCCTCATGCACTCGGCGCAGAGCGGATGGGCTTGGAGGTACTGCCTGCTTATTTTTTGCCACTGCCGTGTATAGCCACGCTTACCCGCTGGGCGTGTGACTTCCGGGTGCAGCGGCAGGTGCATTGCACAGTAAAGGCTGCCCGGCTCAACCAGCTCCGGGCAACCGGGGTGTCGGCACGGCACCTTGGGTCTGCGGGGCACGGATCATTCCTCCCACGGCAGGCCGGGCTTTCCGAAGTGACCGTAGGCACTGACCTTGTTGTAGTCCACGTCCAGCAGACCCAGACGCTGGATGATACCCTGCGGGGTCAGGTCGTAGCTGTCCTTGACGTAAGCCTGGATGAAGTCCAGCGGCTGGTGTTCCGTGCCGAAGCACTCCACCGCCACACCCACCGGCTGTACCACCCCGATGGCATACGCCAGCTGGACTTCGCACTTGTCAGCGTAGCCGGCCTGCACGATATCCTTGGCGATCTTCCGCGCCATGTATGCAGCGGAGCGGTCTACCTTGGTGGGGTCTTTGCCGCTGAGGGCACCGCCGCCCATTCGACCGATGCCGCCGTAGGTATCGCACGCCAGCTTGCGGCCAGTCACGCCGCAGTCGGCGTAGCTGCCGCCCATGACGAAACGCCCGGTGGGATTCACGAGCTTCTCGAAGTTTCCATCCAGACCGTACTCACAGGCAGCCAGCACCATCATGGATTCGATGATGTGGCGGAAGTCGCTGACCTCCACATCCGGGCTATGCTGCACAGAGCAGAGGAAGGTGGTGATTCGACCGGTATCATAGTCGTAGCTGACCTGCGCCTTGGCATCTGCCCGGAACATCTTGCTCGGATGGTTCTTCAGCAGTTGCAGGAACTTGGTGGCGACCATGTAGGGGATCGGCATCTGTTCAGCGGTCTCGTTGGTGGCGTAGCCGTACATGATGCCCTGGTCACCGGCGCCGCCCTTATCCACACCCAGTGCAATATCCGGCGACTGTTTATCGACCAGGATGCCGATGCGGAGCAGTTCCCGGAAATCAAAGCCCATCTTGTCAGCACCGATGCGGGTGATGACCTCATGGACGATCTGCTGGTAGTTGGGCTGGTAATCGGTGGTGACCTCGCCGGCAATAAAGAGCTGGCTGCGTTTCAGCAGACACTCGATTGCCACACGGGCGTTCTTGTCGTGCTGGAGGATGTCGGTCACAATGGCATCTGCAATCTGGTCGCAGATCTTGTCCGGGTGACCATTGCTGACCTGCTCACAGGTGATAATCTTGCTCATAGCTGTTCCTCGCTTTCATCTATCACAAAGCAGGCCGCCTTTGCCGTTGCCCACAAATGTAGGCTCCCACAAAAGCTGCCAGCTAAGTATCGTGTGGCTTCCTTCTTTTTTGTAGATGGTTTGTAGATGGTCGAACTCTCACAATATGAGGTGCCCAATTCTAAAAAAGCATTGTTATTACCATGGTTTTCAGTCTTCTTATCTTCTCTTTTTTCTTTTTGTAGCTGATGTAGCTAGTAAAAAGTAAATTGCATATAAAAGAAAAGAATAATAAGAAAATAGGGTTTTCACCGTCTACATCAGCTACAAGCCAAAAAACGCCGTAGAATCAGCATTTTCTTGTAGCCGGTTTGTAGCCGATGTAGCTGGTACGAGCCAATGGAACCGTTCTAAGACAGTATCAGGGCACGATGTTAAAGTCCTCTTTAATGCCTTCTGCCATTGTGAACTCCACACCCATAACCACTTGTGTCGGACCCCCGACACCATCCGCCGGACGCTTTTTCTGAACTGTGTACCTTTTGTCGATCTCGGCATTCAGCACCTTGGCAGAGTCCGCCCTGTACCCGTTTTCGGCACACCACTCCTTGTAGCGTGTATAAACGGCAGCACGGCGAAGCTCACTATCTGCTTTCGGCTGGAGGCATTCACTGAAAAACTGCCCCATCTTATCCGAGAACATCTGGTAGTCCATGGTGGCCTGCACGACAGAGTCCGGCATTTCCAGACCCTGACTGCGAAACAGCTTATACCCTTCCAGCATCCAGTTCAGGATACCAGACATATTTTCCGGTTCCGCAAAGAAGCCTTTCAAACCCTTATCCTGCTCTTTTTCATCAAAGTGGCGGTCAAAGGGGATGATCTTGATACGACCGGACTCGAACAAGGTCAGGTCCGTGATGTTCGGACGGTGGTTCGTGTTGATGAAGATCTTGAAGTTCGGACGGAACTCGAAGCTGTTCTCATGCAAATATCGGGCTGTGATGGTGTCGTTACCAGTCAGCCGTTTGGTCAGGGCGGCATCCAGCGTAATCTTCTTCTCCGGCTCTGAGATATTGACGAACCGGGAGCCGGCAAGGCGTGCGATCTCCTCAGACGGCCCACCACTTTGGGCATTGAACTTTGCCTGCAACATGGTGGGGTCGGCGTTTTTGCCGTACTCGCCCATGATCCGCAGGATGCTTTCCATGGTGGTGCCCTTGCCGTTTCGGGAAGTAGGACCATAGAGGATGAACAGACATTCCATCCTCGTATCGCCGGTCAAAGCATATCCAATGGCTTTTTGCAGATAGTCGGCTCTCGCCTTATCCCCTTGCATGATCTCTGTGATGAAAGTCCGCCAGCGAGGACAGTCTGCTTTCGGGTCATAGATGACCGGGGACACCTTTGTGAGGTAGTCGTCCGGGCGGTGTTCCCGGAACTCCATCGTCCGCAGATCCAGCGTTCCGTTCTGGCAGTTGAACAGGTAGATATCCCGGTCGTAGTGTTTCATGGACAGTGGGAACACAGACTTTGCATCCTTCAACATGGTTTCCCGATGCTTTCGAAGCTGGAGCTTCCGCACCCGGTCGATGAATCGCTTTCGGGCATCCTCCTCTGTGATCGTCAGAGCAAACACATACAGCTTGTCCGCAAGCAGCTTCGCCAGTTCCGCCACCTTGAGGTTTTCGGTGTCCGGCTGCCAGACCTTCCCGTCATACACATACCAGATACCACGCTCACTGTTATACCGGGCGATGGGCTTGAAGAAATCAGCAAACATATTGCCCATGCCGATCTCATCCCTGCCGTATCTGGGATTCGTGTGCGGAGCCATCTCATCCAGTGACAGGGTGAGCTTGGTGATGTCCGGCTGGAACTCCGGGGATTTAGACTCCGGGTCAAGGTTTGTGAACTCCTCGTCCACGATGTCCTGTGCGTTGACCGGAACGTACACCGCTGCACAGGTGTTGACGGTGTTCCGAATGGAGATTGCACCGTAAGTCGTACCGGCCTGCCGGCGATCCCACTTGTCACGCATCAGGCCGGAGGTGCGAAAGATACGGTCCATCTGTTCTTCATCGCAGCCGCACCAGAACGCAAGGATGGACAGAAGTGCCATGTCCGCATCCGACTGGCTGTCATAGAGTTCTTCCCAGTCACCGGCGTAGAGCTTCTTGAACTTGTCACCGTTGTTGGCTTTCTCCGCATGGGCAATGACTGCGTCATCGTCCAGATACGAATGATGCCGGAGCTGGGTGTTCTGCACCTGCTTGTTGCGCTTCATCAGCGAATCCAGCAAGGTGGTCATCGCCGTCTCATCGTTGGGAATCTCCCCTGTGCGGTAAACATCTCCCGTCACGGTGACGAAGCGGTTTGTCGCACCGGGCATGTACACTTCCAGCCCTTTGCTTCGGTTGTTGATGTAATAGACCGTCTTGTCATAGACAAAATCTTCCGGCACACAGAAAAAGCCTCGCAGTCCCTTGCCGGACGGAGACTTCTCAACGTATGCCGTGGGGAAAATAGAAAGGACGGTCGCCGCTGTGTCATTCAGCGTACCGTCCTCTCGGATACAGTGGTCGATATCGAATGCGCCGATGCCGTTTCCAACTGCAATGCCGATGCCGTCATAACCACCCATCGCGTAAGCCATGAGGGTGGTTTTGAAATCAGCAAATGTGCGCAGGTCGTTGATTCTGGCCCGGTCTCCATTGGCCGGGTTGTACGGCATCTTGGTCTTCTGACCGCTGCGCTTTTCAAACTTCCAGACGCAGAACCGGCAGTCACTCTTCAGTTTCGCCGGAATGTTCTTGATGTCTACCACGTTCTCGCCTCCTTCTTGGTAGTAGTGTCGGCAGTGCCCATGTTAAAGAACACCGCGATTGCCTGCTCCACTTCCCGCTGCTTGGCGGTAGAGGTCAGGCTGCCCAGCTTGTTCAGCAGGGCGTTCTTTCCGATGGTCGTGACCTGCTCTGCCAGTGCGACAGAGTTGCGCAGATACGCATGGTCATTGATCATCTGACAGTCTGCCTCTGCAATCTGGATGTGCGTGGGCAGACCCAGCTTCTTCTGCACGGTGGTCAGGGGGATCACCGTCAGGGTGCTGGAGAAGCGGTTTGCCACATCGTTGCTGATGACCAGCACCGGGCGACTGCCGCTCTGCACAGAACTGCCGTAATGGTCGCCCAGCTCGGCAAACCAGATTTCAAACCGCTGCACGATCTGCTGCGGAGAATCCTGCTGCGGTATGTCCTGCCGCAACGCTTCCTTCTGGGCAGACTTTTCAGATCGGGCAGTGTGCTGCTTGCGGAGCAGCCGCCCTTTCTGGTTGATGTATTTATTCACATGAGGTCTTGAACGACCGTTCTTATTCTTGCGACCCAATGAAAACTCACCTCTTTTTCCCGGTCGATAGACCTTGGGTTGATGTAAAAGTAAAAAGCCGGACAGAGAAATCACAGCTTTGGCGGCGAAGCAATCGCCGCAACAAAAAAGCCGAAGCGAAGTCATTTCTGACCGCCTCGGCAATACGCTTCTCTATCCAGCTTTTCCAGTATAAATTATACCCAATTGAGGGCGTACCGTAAAGAAATGATTTTGTCAAGAAACCCTTGAAAATGTCAATAAACTACTGTAATGTGCGGTCTATTTCAACTTTTTTCTTCAAGTTTTCGCAGCTCCAAAGCAAGCAGCTCCAAGCCCAACTTTTTGAAGTGTCGGGCACGATTTACTCCAAGTACATGATCTTGCAAATCACAGATTTCTTTGAGTGCTTTACCGTCCAAATAAAAGCCAACAACAGCCGCTCTTGCATTGGCATGTGGAATTGCCCATATCGCACGGATCAGCTTCTCCAGTGACTCCCATTTCTGCTGACACTTCTTTTCCTTTTCTTCGAGCATGAATTGATACAATTCTTGCTCGTTCTGGCTCTCGGCTTTACCCAGACTTTCCTTGATGTCTGACATTTCCTGCTCCATAGCCAGCAGTTCCTCTCGAATGTGGGGAATCGCCTTGCAACATTCAAGAGCGTGGTTCACCTCCGCCTCAGTTGGCGGATGATTTCCCAGAATACTCGGTCTTGCCATTCTGTTTTCCTCCTCTCATGCGGTCTTTGTACTCCAAGACGACCGCAATTTTCTCTAGTGCCCTCTCCCGTTCAGCCTCCACAGTCTTCCGCCCCAGCACCTTGCCGGAGCTATCCTCCACCGTAGGGATGGCTTTCCGCTGCACAAAGAGCTGATGGGCAACAAGCTGTGTCCGTCCTCGCAGACTGCGCAGCCCGATTTCAAACAACTCGATCTCCTCACAGACCCGGCGGTACGGAGTGATCAGTTCTTCCTCCCGGCGCTCCTGAATCTCTCGGTTCATGGATGCCAGTACCTTGTCGCAGTTGAGGACGGTGCGTTCCACCGGGTTGGACGTACCGCTTGTTTTAACTCGCTCGCCCTGCTCATGCGCTCCCTGCGACAGCTTGTAGATGACCTCGTCCCGGGTATAAAACCAGGCGTGGGATTCGTCGATCTGCCGCTTGAGTTCCTGCTTTCTCGCCAGAAGCTGTGGATAGGAATCGGCCAGTTCTCTGGCTTTTTCCATATAATCCGGTGTCCCAACAGAGGTCTGCGCCTCACCGGGATGTGTTTCTTCGCTCATGGTCAAGCCCTCCTTTCTGACCGATGTTCTGTATCACATGACTGCCGCAGCCGAGAGATTCCTTTTAGCAGCTTTTCTCTCGGCTCGTTCCCGTGCCTTTGCCCTGCCTCGCTCCCAGCGTTCAACATTGATATCTGCCTGCCGCTTTGCCTCCTGCATCAGGATTTCCGGGTCCAGTTCAGTCAAAGTCCGATACCACTTCGAGTGGAAGAATCGCTCCAGTTTCTTTTTGCTGGACCGGTGTTTCCATTCCTCCGGCTCCTGCACCAGCTTGAACAGTGCTTTCCGATAATCCTTGAATGCCTGCAAAACGATGGCGTTTGCCAGTTCTGCGTAGCACTCGGCATACTCAACATTTCCCATCGCCACTCTCCTTTGTGTCGTACCACGGCTTCACGAGCCGCTTGCCCTCAAGGCTGCAAGGATAGAGCTGGATGTCGTACCACGCCAGCTCATACATCTCATCCAGCAGACGGCGGTTGGGTTCCGGCAGGTTTGCGGCATACTGGATGAACGCCTCGATAAACCGGGACTGGCTCGTTTCATCCTTCATCTGCCGTGCATAAACCGCCTCAGCGAACCGAAAGCACTGTTTCTTGTGCTGCTGAATCCAGTCGTACTTCCAAGTGATGGCTTTGAGGAGCGTTTTGCGGCTCTCATCCGACGTGACCTTGGGCATGGCCGCCTGCTGGCCCTTTTCTCGCAGACGGGTGTAGCGTTCCCACGCTCTGTCCTCACTGCTGAAAATCAGCCGACAGCGTAGTTCCTCCAGTCGGACGACATACATAAGCCGACTGATTTCATTTTCGTAGAGGTCTTTGACCAGAAAGTCAAAGTTCATTTTGAGGTCAGCGGTGCGGCGCACCGGATTGTCCCCCAGCAGCTCACAGAGCAAGCCGGGTTCCCGGATGGGACGGAACATCGCATACGGAATTGTGAAGCCAACTTCATCGTGCTTGGGCTTGGTTGTTGCCACCGGCTTGGCAGTTTTATAGCGGTAATCGCTGTGTTCAAGGCTCAGACCAGTATTGCGGTCTTTCTCGTTCAAAAACAAAATCTTATCCATTCTCATTCCTCCAGCCGTGCTTTGACGGCAGAAATCAGCTTTTCCTGTGTCATGTCTTTCTGTTCCAAGGCTGCCATCACATCCTCGTCCACTGTGTCCTTTGTGATGATGTGGTGGATGGTGACCACCTGTGTCTGGCCCTGCCGCCAGAGGCGGGCATTGGTCTGCTGGTAGAGTTCGAGACTCCATGTCAGACCGAACCAAATCAGGATGTGTCCGCCCTGCTGGATGTTCAGGCCATGTCCAGCCGATGCCGGGTGGATCAGGGCAACCGGGATCTTGCCGGCATTCCAATCCTTGATGTCATCGCTGGTCTTGATGTCACGCACCGGGATCTTGAGCTTCGTCAGATGGTTGATGATGCGCTCCCGGTCATGCTTGAACCAGTAGGCCACCAGCACCGACTGTCCATTGGCAGCTTCGATGAGGTCTTCCAGTGCCTCCAGCTTGTGGTCATGCAGGATTCGCGCTTTGCCGTTCTCGTCATAGACCGCGCCATTGCTCATCTGCAACAATTTTCCAGTCAGCGATGCAGCGTTGGCAGCATCTATGTCCCCGTCCTTCAAGGGGATCAGGAGGTCTTGCTTGAGCATATCGTAGAGCTTGCGCTCGTCTGCGTTCATCTCCACCTCATACCGGGTAGGGATACAGTCCGGCATATTCAGGTAGTCCAGAGCCTTCATGGAGATGGTGATATCCGATATACGCTGGTAGATCAGCTCCTCGGCTCCCTCTTTTGGCTTGTACTGGAAGACCACGCCACTGGACGGATTCATGGACGCTGCCTTGAAATAGGCTTCACGGTAGCGGCCGATGAACTTGCCCAAACGCTCTCCTCCATCCAGAATTCCGATTTCACTCCAAAGATCCATGAGGCCATTGGAGGACGGTGTGCCGGTCAGTCCGACCCAGCGTTTCACATACGGGCGGACTTTGCGCAAGAATTTGAAACGCTGGGACTGATAGTTCTTGAAGGATGACAACTCATCGATCACGACCATGCTGAAGTCCCAGCGCATTCCGTTCTTCTCGTAGTACTCCACCAACCACTTGACGTTTTCCCGGTTGACCACATAGATCATAGCTGGGTGATGGACGGCGGCGATGCGTGTCTTCACATCGCCCACGACGATTGAAATATCCAGATTTTTCAGGTGATCCCACTTCTCGATCTCAGCCGACCATGTGTCTCTTGCGACACGCAGCGGCGCAATGATGAGAACCTTGTTGACCTCAAATGTGTTCAGCATGAGGTCTTGGATTGCGGAAAGGGTGATGACGGTTTTTCCTCAGCCCAAGCCCATATCCAGGAAAAGAGCTGCAATGGGATGGGTCTTGATATACTCCGTGCAGTATCTCTGATAATCATGCGGAATGAACTTCATTTGGGCATCACCTCGCTTTCCGGCAGAGTTACCTGTGGCATATCAGGAATCCTCGCCCCGATGCCCTGTGGAATGGGTTCACCGGGATTCCAATGGACAAGTGCATCAATGGCAGGCTGGATCTGCTCCGGGCGGTCTACGCAGAACACCGGAAAGCCCAGTGCTTCAAGCTGCTGCCGGCGCTTGCGCTGCAACAGCCGCATCTGCTTACCGGGGGCTTTCAGCTCCACAAAGGCACACTTACCGCCCAGCAGCAGAACCAGTCTGTCCGGAACACCGTTCATGCTCTGACTGGTAAATTTAAGAGCCTGCCCTCCGGCGGCCCTCACGGCTTCCACGAACTGACGCTCGACCTCACTTTCCCTCACTCTGCTTCCCCTCCTCCGCCCGCCACACTCCGGTGCGCGGACGCTTTCTCTTGTTCTTTCGACGTTCTTCCAGCAGCACATGACCGATGGCGGCATCTGCCGTTGGGTCGGCATGGCTGCGGTTGTGGCGTCTTTCCGGTGGACTGTCATCCTTGTGTTCGACCCAGCGGACTGCCAGTGTTTCCTGTTCCATACCGCTCACCTCACCGGTTGATCTCTTTCCACTGAGCCGGCTCCATGGTGGCGACCTGCCAGCCGATGCCCTCCAGTGCCGTAGCCCGGTCATACGAGGCAACGTCCTGTGACGCTCTGGTGACCGCATTGGACAAGCCGTAGAGCGACAGGTCACCGCCGGCGATGAGGTATTTGAGAATGCCCTCCTGCTCATCTGCGTTGATGCCGTAGCTCTGGGAAGTGAGCTGCACCACATCCTGTACCTTGCCGGTGATGGGGACTGCCATAGACTCCTGCAAGCGTCCGACCACCTGTGCGAAACGTGCCTCATCGATTGCCGCCATGGTGGTGTCACGGAGTTTCAAGAGGAACGCCTTGTCCTCCGCTTCCATGGTCTCGTCCGAGTACAGCGTGAAACTGTCCTCCACTGCCTTCGCCTGACGTCCCACATGGTGACGGCGTTCGCCCATGTCATTGACCACCATTCCGTTCAAACATACGAGGCGGTAGACCAGCGGCTGGATGGACACAGCTCCCAGACCCACCTCAGAGTTTGAGATCATCACGCCAGCCTGCACAATGTCGCCTTTGCGGACCTCCATTTCCAGGCGATGGTTGACCACTTTGAGGTATAGCCGGTTTTCCGTCACCTCGCAGGACATGACCTCATACTGGTCGTTGCCTGCAAACAACGGCAGCACCGATGTGGCGATCTCCATGTTGTCGATACGGCGGTATCGCTCCGACAGCAGCGCACGGGCGACCTGCCCGGAGCCGTAGTCCATAGACCGCACCATGTACGAGCTGGTCCTGTCCGCAAACCATGCGTTCACGTTTTCTGCCAGCAGTTCCGGCTTCTGGCTCTGCATCAGGTCGTAGTACTTGGCCGGGATGCCCAGCGCCGATGCCACCTGACGGTGGAACAGCGAGGTGGTGCCGAAGGTCATCTGCCGGTCTGTGGTCAGATGGTTCAGCTCAAAGGTGCGCCCATCTTCCCGGAGGCGCATCCCCTGCGCCTGGCTGATGAAGTCCTGCTTTGCCTTGTTCTGGCGATCCAGTTCTACAAGGACTTCCTGCAGATTTCTGCCTGTTTTCATGTTCTATCCTTTCTGTGGCGCATATTTATGCGCCGGCTTATACGCCGGTGTCCTTATGACAAGGGCACCGTGTTTTTACTGCTTTCTGTGATTCTTACAGCTCACGATGGATCATCTGTTGGATGATCCGGACAGCCCCCTGCATCCTGGCACGGTTCAGCCGTGTGTCGTGCAGGAGTGTGTCCAACGCATCCACCTCTTCCCGGATATTACAGAGGACAGACCGCTGATGGTCAGCAAGGCGTTCATTGTCCTGCTCCATGCGGTCGTACTCCTTTTCGTAGTCGTCAATGTCCTCCACATTTGTGTTGATGTAGCTCTCGATCTCACGGGCCAGTTCCTCACCGGCATAATCGGACACAGCTTCCAGCAGATCCCGGATGCCAAACGGTGTCAGGATCTTGCCGTCCTTCATTTCAATGGCGTGCGGCATATTGCTCCCCCCCTTAGTCTTTGAAGTAGTAGTCGCCCTTGTACCCGGCGGCTGCCAGTGGAAGACCATCGCACCAGTCAGGGTTAGCGGCCATGAGCTGGCAGATCTCCTCCACCGTGTACTTGCCCTCGGGTGCTTCGATGATGACCTCGTCATGGACGTGCGCTACGATGTTCAAGCCCTCATCCTCGATCCGAGCCATGGCTTCAGCTAGAATGTCCCGGGCAATCGCCTGCGTGGCGTTCTCCACCAGCCGACCGGAGTAGGTCTCCTGCCGTGCCCACTTGTGGTTCTGACCCACACCTTCGTAGGTCAGGCTCATGCGTCCGAAGCGGTTCGGCTGCTGTTTGGGTACGAGGTATGCCAGCTTTCGACCGGAAGGCAGTACCATCCAGAGTGTTCCGGAAGAAAAAGCGAAGCTGATCCTGCCGATATCCTGCCGGTCCCCGGTCTTGAAGGCCTGCATCGCAGCCTTCTCCACGTCCCACCAGTACTGCACAATCTTTGGGTTGGCTTCACGCCATGAGTCGATGATCTCCGGAAGTTCTTCTTCCTTCAATCCCATCTGCAAGGCACCCATGCTGATGAGCGCACCGGAAGAACCGCCGTAGCCACAAGCCAGTGTTGCGATCTTTCCTTTCTGGCGCAGGTCTCCGTTGATGCCGTGTTTGACCACCGGCACATGGAACATCTGCGAGGCTGTGGCGCAGTAGAGGTCCTCACCGTTCTGGAAAGCATCCAGCACCCACTGCTCCCCGGCCTCCCACGCAAGGACACGGGCTTCGATGGCGGAAAAGTCCGCCACGATGAACTCACAGCCCTCTTTGGGAATGAGCATGGTGCGGATGAGCTGAGAAAGGACATCCGGTGTGTTGCCGTAGATGCTCTCTACCATGTCAAAGCAGCCCATTTTCACGAGTGTTCTTGCCTCATCCAGCGTGGAGATGTGGTTTTGCGGCAGATTCTGCAACTGGATATTCCGGCCGGAGTAGCGTCCGGTTCGACTTGCGCCGTAGAACTGGAACAGGCCTCTGGCTCTGCCGTCCGGACAGACACAGCGTTCCGCTGCCTGATATTTCTTGACGGAGCTCTTTGCCATCTGAAGCCGGAGCTTCAGCATATCCATTGCCTCGGCATCCACACCATTCTTGTCCAGTTCGCCGATCATCTCTGTGACATTCTTCTTGCCCAGCGTGTCCATGGAGATGCCACGCTCATCCAGCCAGGTCTTGAGCTGAGACACGGAATTCGGGTTCTCCAGCCCGGTCAGCTCATACGCTTTTGTAGTCATGGCATCCGACAGGAGCAAATCGCAAGTGATGGCCTGCTGGACCAGTTCCGTGTCGATCCTTACGCCACGGTCGTTGATACGCTCATTCACCCGGTAGTGATGCCACTCCCGGGCAGGCATTGGAAAGCGTTTCAGCCGCTTGTAGATGTCCACCTCCGTGTTAACGTCCTGAATGCAGTAGTACTTGAACTTTGCCCAGTCTTCCGGGAGGTGGTGCGGGAGGTTTCTGGTTCTTCCGCCGTTGGACTTGGTCGGCTTGCAGGGCGCTGAGAACAGCTTGATGAGCCGTTTGCCTTCTTCGTCCTTCTGCTGCGTAGTCCGTAGTACCTCGCCTACATCCTTCAAAGCCATCGGCAGGGTCAGTGAAGCCGCCATGACCATCGTGCAGATCCACCTGTCGGGCGAAAGGAATGCGCCGGGTTCCAGATACTGTCCGGGGTATTGCTGCTGGAGATATCGGGAAAAGCTCACGCGCTCGAATGCTGCATTGTGAGCGATCAGAGTCACTTTGCTGTCCTTGAAATCATCCAGAAGCTCCTGCGGGAACGGCTCCCCAGAGGCAAGGTCAACAAGCCTTGTTTCCCCAAAGCCGCTGCCCTCATCCGTTGCCCAGGCAATCAGCAGTATCTCAAAGCTGGGGTCGGAAACGTAGCGGTACAGGCCACATTTCTTGATGTCAGTCTCGCAGTATGTTTCAATATCAATCAGTGTTTCTTTCAAAGTTCATCACCTCGGTCTTTCCATGTAAAAAGAGGGAGCCGAAGCTCCCTCCCGGTCATTGTGTACTTAGCGCAGGTAGTCGGGCAGTTCCTCACCGGAATCGCCGCCGAGGACTTCCTCATCATCCTCCAGCGCATCGAAATCCGCCTCCGCAGAGGCACGGCCGGACAGACGGTCGCCGTCCTTGACGAACTGGATGTTGCCCAGACCAGCCGCCACGCCACGATTGCCGTTGGCGTTGAAGGCGTAGAAGTTGACGCTGACATTGCAGTAGCAGCCGGAGTAGACCATCATGGGGTCGGTCACAGGCTGCACATGGCGGTCAACCACCTGCGGTGCGTCCTTGCTGGTCGCGTTCAGGAAGAAATGCTCCTGATAGTTTTCATCGTCCGGACGGTCGATGTCACCATCACGCAGGGGCATCTTGAGGTTAGGCGGAATCTTACCGCCCCACTTACGGGTCTTGCCATCCTCCTTGGCGGCCTCCACAGCTTTGTGGATCGCCAGCAGGGTCTTCTTGTCTGTCTTGGGAATCAGGCAGGACACGGAGTACTTCGCCTCGCTGCCGTTGATGCTCTTGGGCTCGAAGATGTTGGCAAAGGAAATGCGGCAAGGGATGACCACCTTGGTCGCGCTCATAGTCTTGTTTGCAGTAGCCATAGATTTTTAATCCTCCATTGTGTTTTATTCGAGTGGTGTAAATTCGTCTGCGGCAGTATCAAGGTCAACTGCCGGTCTGGGATCGGAGTCCGGAACAAGTGCCAGCTTACCGGGCGGCTTCACCACATACTCGCCCAGAACTTCCTGAAACTTCTTCTTGCCCATGAGCTTTTCAAACTCAGTCAAGGAGATCATCTCAGTCTTATAGATATCGGTATAACCAGCCTGTGTGGCAGCTCCCGCCACCGCTTTGGGGTCAAGGAACTGCCGCTTGCTGCGACCTTCCACCACCTTGTACCCATCCCAGCAGACACCGTGATTGATAGCCTCTGAGCTGACATAGGCAAAAATGGCTTCGATCCAGGACTCAATGCGGTTCAGCGTGGGAAGCATCTTTTCGATGTCTGCCTTAGACAGCAGTGCCGGAGACTTGAAGGTCGGTGCGGTGGTGTCCGGGTCATAGGCTGCCGTGGCATCCGTTTCTTCCTGCTCGTCTGTCAGCACGCCGGTATCCAAGTCAAGGAACTCGGTCTTGACCAGCGCCAGCGCTTCAGCGGCACAGGCTTTACAGGAAGTCCGGGCACGGCAGAACCGGCACCAATCGCCGGGAACCTGCTCACCCTTGCCTTCAAAGGCGAGCTTTGCTCTGGGGCGGACATAGGTTTCTGCCCAGTCCAGCAGCTCCTCCACACTGCATTCAAACGTCGAGATGTTTTCCAGCCGGGGCTGGATGATGGTCATGGACACCTTGGTGATGTTGTACAGATACCCGTAAGCGTGGTAAGCACCGATGGCGTACAACATCATCTGAGGATTGTGGTCACAACTGACAAAAACGCCTTTGCCGTTTTTATAGTCCATGACGTAAAGAGTACCGTCTGCGATGATCACACAGTCGCCGGTCCCGAATCCCTGCGGAACGAGGTAGCTGTAGTCCAGTCGTTCCTCTACCATGACCAGCGGATGTGGGCAAGTCTCCTTGATCTTCTCCACGGTCGTGATGATGAACTCTGCATAGATGTCGGTGTTCGCATCCATCTCCTCGTTATCGAACTCGGAGGTCGGCCGCCTGACTCGCTCATGCAGATACTTGCGGAGCTTGTACTCGCCCAGTGCATGGGCGGCGGTTCCCTCCTCGGCATACACCGAGGATTCATTGGGGAAGTTCTGCTCCAGCCGAGCCGATGGCGTACAGTTGAGCCATCTCTTGGAGCTGGACGCAGAGAGGATCGCGTGAACTTCGGGCATGAGACACCTCCGTTACAGCTGGGAGATGTCTGCGAGGAATGCCTCGTACTTGGATGCCGGAAGTTCAGAAAGCTGGCCCACACCGTAAGTCTTCAGCAACTGACCGATTTTCTCGTTGTTGCTGCGCTTCTGCTTGATCTTTGCCACGATGACCGCCGTGATCTCATCCTTGGAGATAGTCACGGCAGGCTGTTCGGGTTCAGCTTTTTGGCCGGTATCCACATCAAAGGGCAGGTCATCCGCCGGATCAACCGGGAAGTCGGCCAGCTTCTCCTTTGCCTCATCTGCGGCAGAGTTTTCCTCTGCAGGAGCTTCTTCGGCAGGTTCCTTGGGCTGTTCCTCCACCGCAGGCGGAGTGTCCTCCTGCTTACGAGGACGTTTTACCGGCTTCTTGCGAGGATGCGGAACGTCCTGCACCTTTGGTGCTGTGTCCACGGGCGGGAGCTTGGCCGGAGGGAGCCGCTTATCCTCGTCCTCCGCATCCTCAGAAGTGAACTCCAGGAGTTCGATTTGCTCTGCCATCCCCTCGCACATCTGGGTCAGGCCACGGAACACCTCCGTCAGCCCATCAACGATCTTCTTGGGACCGGTCAGCATCTCACTCATCCTCGTCCACCTCATCCTCACCGCAGACAGCATCCAGATACTCAGCCTGAGCATCCAGAACCATCATGACAGACTGCTTGCACAGGCCGGTCTTTGCGCAGATGGCGGCGATCATGGCCTCGATGTCGATATCCGGCTCCTCGTCCTGATCCTCGACACCATTGAAATAGGTGTTGCTGGTGCTGCGCTCATCCAGATGGATGTGGAGATTCTCGACCTTCAGCATCACCGGGAGAATACGACGAACTTCCGGGGCACTGGTATTCTGGCTCTTATCGTTCATCATTGTGTTGCTCACTTTCCGCAGCCTTGGGCTGCTTGTCCTGCTGACCGTCTGCGGTCATGTTGTACTTTTGCGAAATGCTCTGGATGAGCAGCTCCGCCACTCGTCCGGGTTCAGGAAGGGTATGCACCGGCTTGCCCAGTTCTTTCGCCTTGGCGATTTCCTGTGCCATACCATCCGACACACGCTCACCGAACACCCAGAGTTCGTCTGCCTGCTCCAGCCACGAGAGCGCGAACCGTATCCCGGTGTCCCGCTCCGCTGCCACATCATCCTTGAGGAAACGTGTGAAATACAGATGCGGTGCCAGCGGCTGGATGCCCATCATGGCGAGGATTCGACAGGCCTTGAGTGCCCTTTCGATATTGGAACGCTGCTCCTCTGCCTTGTCTGCCACCGATGCCGCCATAGGACGGAACGGAGAGCAGACATAGACTTTCTTAAGAGCGGTGTCACCACCGGGCGGCCGCACCGGAGCCGAACACTTTAAGGGATTGCTCTGGGAATTCTTGATGTTACTCATGGGGTGTAACCTCCTTGGATGTATTCGTGAGAGGAAGTCCTCTCATAATGCTTACTGAAATTCGGGAAAAGGTACCCTATTTTCAAAAACTTTTCTTGAGCTTCTTAATCGCTGCAGTCATGGTTTTGCTTACCACGGGTCTTGCAATCCCCAATTCTTCTGCAATCTCATACTGGGTCAGCCCTTTATAGAAGTAGAGCTGGATGATTTCCTGCTGACGTTCCGTGAGCTTACCCATAGCGGCATACAGCTTGCGCAGTTCCTCTTCTGCCAACATTTCAGCATTTTCTTCATCCAAGAAGTCCACCATAACGGCATCCGACCAGTCAGAGCCATCGCAATCCAAACTGGCGGCCTCATTGATGGCAACCGTCTTGCTGCGGTTGCTCTCCATCCGGCGTTCACCTTCCATGACCAGACGCACTGACCACTCGGCATCCTCGAACACTGCCGCCGGAACGACCTCGTATGTACCGTCATTGAAGTCGTAGCGGTAGTCGCCGCAGCGATTGATTGCCATGACCGTGTGTGCGCCATCCTCCTCATAGACGGCGTAACCATTTTCATAGGCCGTGAGCGTTGCACCACCCACTACGGTTCTAGCGGCAATCACAGGATGCATCTCCATGAGCTGTGCGTACTTCGGCAGCTTCTTTTCGATAACCGCAGCAACCATGTTCTTCAACTCACGCAGAGAAATGTGTGCGTTTACTGCCAAGTCCTCAACAGCCTGTGCCACGCTCTCCACTGCCTGCGTTAACGGCTGGCGGATCTCCATTGCGCCATAGCCACCGTAGATTGCAACTGCTCCGTTCATCATGTTAGTCATTTTCTTGTCCTTTCCCCCGGACTCTGGGAGGGAGAAGGATACCGATGACGGAAGCGGAACAGGGCTCACATTCTGAGCTGGGACTGCCTGCAAATGCAAAAAGCCCGATTCCAGAGATGGGAGGTACACCCATAGACCGGCTGTTTCACCTCCAGCAGATGACATCTGCCGGTTGGTAAAACTCCGTTATGGTATCCTTCGCCTTCTCTAGAATCGGGCTTACGATATTATTTTTTGTTCTTGGGGCTTGTCCTTTTGGGTTCGTCCCTTGAACTGACTACATGATAACAAAATCGCTCATCTTTTACGCCATCCAAGCGGTTGATTCGTCTCTACCAAATGGTAGATTTTCAGCAAATAAAAAAAGACCCGCACAATGATTTCTCATCATACGGGTCACAACAGGCTCTGTCTGAGAGTCAGTGTGTTGATTTCACTGACAATCAAATCTTGATATTTGGGGTCTAGCATCAATAGCTGTTTGATTGCCTCCTCTAAAACCGGACTTGGTTTCTTCTCGGCTTTCTCCTCCTTTTCGGATTGCTTTTCCTCTTCTTGTCTATTTTCTTTGTAGGAGTCTGGAATGAGGCTCTCCATCGGGACACCGAAAGCCACGGATGCCTCATACGCAGTATGTAGGCTCATCTGTCTTTCGCCTTTTTCGTATCGGTGAACCGAGTTTGGCTCAACATGGATTTTCTCAGCCAGTTCCGGCTGAGTCATGCCAGCTTTTTCACGCAATGCCAGCAGCGTGTTACCAGCATCATACTTAAACTGCTTGTCATCTTTCGCGGATGCCATCTCGGTCCACCCCCTTCCATACTGCAAATGCAAACAAAAAAAGACCGGAGCTGCTAAGACTCAGTGACTTGATAAAAGTACACTATCCTAGCTTCTCCGGTCTTTGTATATAACAAAGATTCCGATTGCGAAGTCAGATCGAACTGAAATTATAGTCCAATTCTCGAATGAGCATACCTATCCCCTTACATAATTCATAAAAGCATTCTTTGTTTGCGAGTTATTTACCCAGAGTTCTATTGCGCTTTGAAAAAATCCGTCTCTACTGCTTTTCTAATTATGTATTTTGGATCTGTATGCCTTAAATCAAGAAATCTGTTTCAGCTTTACTAATCACACATATTTTTGCTGAAACACTTAGACCACTTATATTGCTATTTCAATTCAGAGTCTTAAAGTTCTCGCATCTTCGGTTATCCTTTCTGTTCAATTATGTTGTATTGCATTTACACTATGAAATTGAGATGATGGGTTAAGTCCTCCTTTTGGCTTAAATCCCATAATGATTATATCACCAAAATTATCCAGCGTAAATACCATTTCGACATCTTTGGACAGAATACCAAAGCCGGAGTTCTGTTTTTGTGCAAGTTCACTTGCGCGCCCCTATAAACGCAAAAAAGCCGGAATAGACTCCTAAAATCCGAAAGAATTTCAGATTTTTTGAAGTCTACCCCGGCTTACTACGCATTCGAGCAGCACCAAACAGGCAGCAGTTTAGTTTTTGACTGGCTCACACGATTCCGATGAGCCAAGTGTGCGGATTCATACCCGCATCTTCTCTCCCGTATCCTCAAATTTGAGGCACGGACCGGCGCAGCACTGGGCCGCCAGGTCATCTAGGTACTCATAGGCTTGCAGCTTTCCGTTCTTTACATACGCCACAGCCTTACGCCCGTTAACCGTTGCACGGACTGCAAGCAGCATCCGTTTGCCTTGGGTCGTATAAATTCCGCAGTTTGCTTCCAACACTATCACCCAACCTTTTCTGGAGATCAATATTCCAAAAGTCGAAACACACGCTGGTACCAAGGCGCATCTTCCAAACTTTTCTTCCATCTTGCGCTTGACAACTTGCGTGTTGTGCGCTAATATAAATATGCAAGTTGCGTTTACAATTCACATTATACGAGCCAACTTGCATATTGTCAAGCGCAACATAACTCACAACGCGCTATCAACTAGGAGGAAACGACCATGAAGTTCGGTGAGAAAGTCAGGAAAGCCCGACTTGCTGCTAAGTACTCTCAAAAGCAGCTCGCGGAAATGACCGGCATTGCACTACGCACCATCCAGAATTATGAAAGCGGAGAACGGATGCCAAAGCAAAAGGAGACATATCCTCTGCTCGCCGATGCACTCGGAATTGAAGTCAGCTCCCTCATGGACGATAACGCCGAGTTCGTTCTGAAGGCCACCGAGAAATACGGTTCTAAGGGACACGAGCAGGCCGAACGCCTTATTAAAGAGGTATCCGGTTTGTACGCTGGCGGTGAATTGGCTGAGGAAGATATGGAGGCCATGATGCGCGCCTTCCAGGAAGCGTACTGGAAAGCCAAAGAGAAAAACAGAAAGTACGTTCCTAAAAAATACCGGGGCATTTCAGAATCCGGCAGCGAATCCTGATTTACAGCTTTCAGCTGTTCCCCATGATATGGAGTGAAGTGCAATCATGATTAGTAGGAAAGCCTCCATCTTGCCGGGTCGTCTGGCTCGAAAATACAAATCCACTGACCCGTTTGAAATTGCCGAAGCCCTCGATATTGAGGTTTTGGAGCGAAGTGATTTCAAGCGGCAGAAAGGTGCGTTCAAGGTCATCTTGAACAACAGTTTCATTTTCATCAATGCCAACCTGTCAGATGAAATGAAGCGACTCGTGTGTGCCCACGAACTGGGCCACGCTCTTCTTCATCGCTCTCTCGGAAAGTCTGAAACCGGGCTGATGGAGTTTGAGTTGTTTGACATTACAAGTACGACCGAATACGAAGCGAACCTCTTCGCTGCCAACCTGCTTCTTGACGAAAGCTCGATTGAGGAACTGGTCAGTGATGGTTTTGACATCGTCCAGATTGCGCGGCAGCTCGGCACAAACGTAAACCTGCTGCTTCTGAAACTACAGCAGATGAACGATGACAACCGCTTTCGTCTCCCCGATATGCCCGACCGAAATTTTCTCGGTGTCATCTCGGATGATGCCGGCCACCTTTAATAGTTGGAGGTGACCCACATGGCAGTACCCAAACGAATCAAGATCGAGCGTGTCTATGTAAAGGTCGCCTCGGAGTTTGATTCAACCGGCTATATGCAGCCAACATCCATCACCTGGGCAGACGGCAGGACTTTCCCTATCGAAACCGTCCGGGACTTCCGGCCGGCAGGAACCGCAGACAATGACTGCAACGGAGACTGTTTCACTGTCCTGATCCAAGGACAGGAGAAGCACCTGTTCTTTGAACACATCGACCCCCGCTTCACCGGCCGGCTCGGCCGCTGGTATGTAGAACGGGCAACCTAATGGAAGGAGGGACACAGTATGCAGAGAACGTACCTTGCGATAGACCTCAAATCATATTACGCTTCCGCAGAGTGCGCTGCCCGGCATCTCGACCCGCTGACCACAAATCTGGTTGTGGCCGATGCCAGCCGCACGGAGAAAACCATCTGCTTGGCTGTGTCACCATCGCTGAAGTCCTATGGCATTCCCGGTCGAGCTCGACTCTTTGAAGTCGTGCAGCGTGTCAAGGAAGTCAACAACGGTCGCTTGCGTGATGCCATCCGAAACCGCACTGCTGTGTACAAAGATGGGACTCCTTCTCTGGCAGCTCCATCCTACGATGCCACCGCCCTTGCAGCAGACCCCTCTCTTGAAGTATCCTATCTGGTGGCACCACCCCGGATGGCGTACTATGAGAAGATCTCACGGCAGATCTACGGAATCTATCTCAGGTACATTGCTCCGGAGGACATCGTGGTCTATTCCATCGATGAGGTGTTTATCGATGCCACCGCATACCTTACCCATTATAAAATGTCTGCCCACGACCTCGCCATGACCATGATTCGGGAGGTACTGTACACCACCGGCATCACCGCCACCGCCGGGATCGGCACCAATCTATACCTGGCAAAGCTGGCAATGGACATTACTGCCAAGCACGCTGCCCCGGACAAGGATGGTGTACGCATTGCAGAGCTCGATGAAGAATCCTTCCGGTATCTGCTCTGGGATCACAAACCTCTCACGGACTTCTGGCAGACTGGTCCCGGCACAGTCCGCAGACTGGAAAAGCATGGCATCCATACGATGGGTGAGTTGGCAAGAGCCAGCCTTCACTTCCCTGAGATACTATATAAGGAGTTCGGTATAGACGCTGAGATTCTCATCGACCACGCCTGGGGGCTGGAACCCTGCGGGATGAAAGAGATCAACGCCTATCGCCCGGAAACCAACAGCCTGTCCGAAGGGCAGGTACTCTCCTGCCCGTATTCCTATGACAAGGCCCGAATCATCGTCCAGGAGATGACTGACAGTCTGGTATTCCAGCTCACGGACAAGGGACTGGTCACGGACAGCCTGACACTGGACATCGGGTACGACCGGGAGAACTGTGACAAGGGTGTCTACCACGGTCCAGTTCACATTGACCACTACGGACGCACTGTTCCGAAGGGTGCTCACGGCAGTACACGACTGGACAACCCGACCAATCTCAGCAGCCAACTGATGGCTGCTACCACGGAACTGTTCGACCGCATTGACAACAGAAATCTAACTGTGCGGAGAATAACAATAGCGGCAAACCGTGTAGTCAAGGATCAGGGCATCCTACAAGTAGATCTGTTCACTGACACCAGCAAGCTGGAACGGGAGAAATCCCTGCAGGCAACCATGCTCGGCATCAAGAAGAAGTTCGGAAAAAACGCTGTTCTGAAGGGCACCAACTATCTGGAAGGCGCAACCATGCGAGAACGGAACGGTCAGATAGGCGGCCATAAGGCTAAATAACGAAACAAGGAGGATTCCATGGCAGACTTCAAGAATACCAAAGAGGGACGAACCGTCGCTCGGAAGTATGCGGACATCCTCCATCTCAGCCGTCCTGAACCTCCAGTAAAGCATCCCCGGATGGCGCTCTCAAATCGGGCAAAGATATTCAGCCCCTTTGCTGCGCTGCGCGGCTTCGATGATGAGATTTCCAGCGAAGGAGCCAGCAAGCTGTTGGTGAAGAAGGTCGAACTCTCTGATGAGGAGAAGAACGCTCTCTCCGACAAGCTCCTGCAGGTCAAAAAAGACATGAAGGTCGTAGTGCGGTACTTTGTGAAGGCCGCAGAAAGTACCGGCAAGTACATAAGTCTGACCGGCACAGTTGTTATGATCGACCCAGTTTATTGTGAGCTGAAGGTCATGCAGGACGGCGATAGAAAAGCTGTGGGCATTGAGAAGGAGTTGCCTGTTGTCATCCCCTTCGATGATATCAGTGATTTGGCCGGTGAGGGCATCACTAGTATTGAGGACTACCTTGGGATAGAAAAGTATCCTGATGACATATAAATTCCTACATGACAAAGGAAGTGCAAAACGCCGTGAACTACTATTTCTGCGATGTCTGCCATTACTGCTTTGAGGCAGAGTCGCTGCCTGACCGTTGCCCAGACTGCGGCAAAGTTAAATTTCAAGAGAGAGCCGCTGTCCGGCCGGCTACGGAGAACGAGATTCAAGACCTGATCCGGGCAAGAGCTGAAGATGAAGAATGATGCCTCGACTGCCTTCTGTGATTCACACAGACGGCAATTTTATTTTCGTCACAAACTATAATTCAGCAACTTATCTCTTCCGCTTCATCTTCTCCTTGACCTTGTCCGGCACATCGATCAGACCGAATCGATAAAACATCCCATAGATGTAGGACACACCTCGGATGTCTCCCAGCGCCTTTGGTCTTTCTACGACCGTTCCGATTTCTCCAATGTTCTGATACGCCAGCATAACCGAACTCCATGCAAGGCTTTTGCTGCTCTCCCTGCGGTCGATCCACAGTTCTTTGGTAAACTCGTCTCCTCTCCCCTTCTTCAACTTATATGTAAATGGCAAGCCAGACAATGTCTTGAACTTGTACCCTCGGAAAGCGACCACGCACTTCCAAAGATTCTCCTCACACGGATTCTTCTTCAAAGCTGTGACTGCTCGGTAATGTCGCTGACGCTCCGCGCCGGTGCTGATATTCTCTGCATCAGCATTCTCCGGGAAGTACACGCCTTTCTCATACGGCAGATAAGAGGTCACGGAGGGGCGGGACAACTGTATGGCAGACATCGTGGATGTGACGGCAGTGGAGTAGTCCTGTGTTTCTCTGAAGGTATTGAATGTCTGTTGGACAAGTTTTGCTGTGTCCGACTCGTAGGCCCCGGCTGTGATAAGTAACTTCCGAACCTTGATGGGGTTGATGGACAACGCATCCGCAATTACCTGCAGGGTCATTTCATCCTTATAGAGTATTACTGCTGCGTCCATCTGCTCTTTCAGATTCTTCCCGGCATTATACTCAGGCTTCAACTTCTTTCGACCGCCGCCAGGCTTTCTGGCCTTATATGGTATTTTCTCTCCCATGATTATTCATGCAGTTCCAGCGGCAGGCCATCCGGGTCGTGGAAGAAGGTCATCTTTTTGCCAGTATAACCATCCACACGGATTGGCTCACATTCAATTCCTACCTCCGTCAGTTCTTTCACTGTCTGTTCCACGTTATCAACGCAGAACGCAAGATGGCGTAGACCACAGGCCTCCGGGCGGTTCACACGCTTCGGCGGGTTTTCCTCAGCGAAAATTTCCAGCTCCGTGTGTTCATTAACGCGAAGATCCAGCTTCCAATCCTTACGTTCCGGGCGGTAGTTTTCTCTGATAATGGGAAAGCCCAGCTTGTTCACATAAAAATCCTTGGCGGCTTCGTAATCTGATACGATAATTGCAATATGATGTATTTTTGTTAAATTCATTATTTCTCACGCTCCATTTTTATTCCCGTCACAATCTATATGGCGCACTCAAAAAAATACCGTGTGAACTTCTGGAGTTCAGTCCACACGGCGTATTACTTTATTTCAGCTTTTCGAGAATTTCATCCGCCGTCATACCGGATGCCAGCAGCTTCTTCAGCATGTCTTCAGCTTCAGCTTTCTTTGCAGCTTCGGCGGCCTTTGCCTCAGCGGCTGCCTTCTTGGCTTCCAGCTTTGCGATTTCTTTTTCGGTCTGCTTGATCTCCGCCTTCTGCGGCTTTAGACTTTCACGCAGGGACTTTATATCGGTTTTCAGCTCTTCGATTTGGGCGACAGTCTTGGAAAGAACTTCTTCGAGCATCGCCTTGTCTTTCTGCAACTTTGCAATCTGTGCATCGAAGTCAACGGAAGTGGTGACGCGGTTCTTGCTGCCTTTGGTTCTGGGCATAGGATGATACCTCCATTTTATGCTTATTTCTCTGCAAGGTTTTTCAAAGAATGCTGCCCGCAGTTCGGACATACACCTACAACGCTGTATCCATAGGGAGTAATCTCAAAAGAACTAATATGTTGCGAATTCCAATCTTTCATGAGTCCAATTACTATTTCGCTTTTTTCAGGTCTTCGAGCTATCCATGAATATGTTTGTCCACACTTTTCGCAGATGTGTTTTCCCTTTAGCTCTATCATATAGTATTCCTATCTCAGCACAATGGCCGTATATTATCTAAATGGTGGGGCCCAGAGGAATTACCCTCAAGGTGCAATCTGTTTATTAACGCTCACTTCTTTCCTGAATGTTGCTTCATGCGGTCGTCCGGCTACGAACCCCATACGCACCTGTAGATGTTCCCATCTGAGCCAACACATAAGTTACAATTCCAGCTTGCATAAACGCACCTCCGTCAATCTCAATGCTTTCGATAAAGCCGATTCCTTTGAGCGTAGCCTTCATGCAACTCATCCAAGTCCAAAGTAAAGCAATAAGCAGCAATATTCTTTCTCTGCATCTTAGCCACAGCATCCACGCTGTGTTGTCTGCCGCCCACCGCGTAGAGGTGTGCAAAGTATCGAGCGGCAAAGCTGTGAGAAATCTCCCCACAGCTTAATATTATACTAAAAACTAGTGTTTTTCAAGGACAGCAAGCAAATATACAACACTGCCGTTAAATAATCATCTATGCTTAAATGCAGAGGTGATTATAATGAAAATGCTACTCAAAAAGTTTGCTGCCCTTAAGACGATATCCTCAAAAATCAGCACTTATCTGCATGAGATCGATGCTGATCCTCAAGAAGATGATTCAGATTTTGACGATGAGGAATGGATGGACTATCCAACAAAACCAACTCTTTCCCACGTCATCCTTGATCTATTGCTCTCCCCTACATACCGTCTACCCAAAACTGTAACCGCAGTACGCATCTATCGAGATGAAAACGTTTTCTCCGTCTGTCCAAGGTGCGATGTCTGCATAGAGCGAGAATACCAAGGGTACTGCCATCGATGCGGGCAATACCTCGATTGGTCAAAATTAGAGGAAGCAGAGGAAATCTTCATAGGGTGGAGTGGCTTTGAGGACGATGACTAACCATCTCGCTAAGCCACATCATTATGATGTAAGCCACCAGCACACCAATCCATCCGCCCATCGTATTACCGAACACATCATCGAACTCTGCGATGCCAAGTCCCGTAATATACTGGGTCGTTTCGATTGCCACAGACATCACGAAGGGAATCACTAGCACCCACTTTTTCTGAAACCACCTATACAGCCCCGTTCCAAGCGGAATGAACAGCCAGATGTTATTGATGACCCCTACTCTCACAGATTGCTCTTTCAAAAACTTCCCAGCATAGGAAAATAGAACAACGTTCGTTCTTGCATCCCCTGACTCCCGAAACATCAGTGTTTCATAAAGAATGAAACCCACATAGGAAATCGTCAAAAGGGTGCTCATATTTCTCGGAAGACCGAGCATCAGAATGCAAATTACACACCCGAAGACAACTACCATGCATGGGAAGTCATTCAGAAGGTTGTCCACACACAGCATAACATTGCCGTTTCTGTCAAGCAGAAGGTTCACCTTGCCACTGCGTTTGATGCCGTACTGCCCTTTAGATAACGCCTTTGGATTGCCATTCGCATTAAAATACATATCCGTATCTGCTGTGCCATCTCTATGATAGGTACGTTTGAGGATGGTATAGCCTGCATTGGTAGGGGCGGGGTTGCCATCTGCACCAAGATAGGTGATTTGGTCGATGTATCCTTGCTCGTTGCGCTGATATAACTCGCCATACTGACCAAGCAAAGACCTCGTTGGGTTCCCTTCTGTGTCATAATACTGCTCACCGACAATGGTACCATCCATATCACGCTGATATGTCTTAATCGCATATCCAGATGAAGTGCTCACCGCATGACCATCTTTATCGAAAAAGGTCAAACTAGTGTTTTGACCATCAGAGTTATACCCACGATGAAACCCATAGTATCCACCGGCGCACTGTACCTGCTGTCCGTTCAAATCGTAGTAGAAATCATCGGAAGCCCTGCCGTCAATCATCGTTCTGACAATAGTAGAATATCCGTCACTGCGTATTATTGGATTACGCTCTGCGTCAAGATATGTGATTACCATACTCGTTTCATCGTATTCATACGATAATCCGTAATAATCCCCATACCTTGCCACTGGGTCTCCGTTTGCATCAAGATAACGTTCCTCCACAACTCGGTCGTTATCATCCCGCATTCTACACACGGTCGCATAGCCCATATCAATGGCATCTGTGATTACCCCATCAGGATTCACATAGCTTGTGCTGGTCACGCTTCCATCTACGGTTTCTCGGATACTCAATTCTGAGGCTGTGTATCCTGTATCGTGGTCTACATCAGCATCTGGCAGCAACGCCAAGATAGAAAGAAGAACTACAGATGCAATCAGCAGGATTCCGCATCCTCGTTTCAGGTTTGCACTCAAACTCCGTAGCCTCTGCTCTTAATGGTCTCCACGACCTGAGACACATACTTCTGGCAGGTGTCGTGGTCGGGAGCTTCGACCATCACACGCACAACAGGCTCCGTACCGGATTCACGGACAAGGATACGGCCAGTGTCACCCAGTGCCTCGGCTACGGCTTTGACTGCTACCTGCACTGCTTCGTCATCCTGTGCGGCTTTCTTGTCGGTCACGCGGACATTCTCCAGAACCTGCGGATAAATCTTCAGAGGCTCAGCCAGCTTGCTCATGGGCAGTTTCTTCGCCAGCATGACTTCCATCATCTTCAGGCTGGTCAGGATACCATCACCGGTGCTTGCGTACTTGCTGAAGATAATATGACCACTCTGCTCACCGCCGATACGGCAGCCGTTCTTTGCCATATACTCGTAGACGTACTTATCGCCCACGGCAGTCTTGGCATAGCCGATGCCCTTTTCATCAAAAGCCTTATACAGGCCAAAGTTGGACATGACCGTGGTAACGACGGTATTGGTCAGCAGCTTGCCACGCTCCTTCATGTAGCAGCCGTAGATGTACAGGATATGGTCGCCGGTGATAACATTACCCTTCTCGTCCACACACAGGCAACGGTCAGCATCGCCGTCATAGGCAAAACCGATGTCCAGCCCTTTCTCTACCACGAACTTCTGCAGGCCCTCGATGTGGGTGGAACCAGCATTGTTGTTGATGTTCAGGCCATTCGGCTGATTGTTGATGACATAGGTGTCTGCCCCCAACGCATCAAACACGCTCTTGGCAATGTTCCAGCTGGCACCGTTGGCGCAGTCCAGACCGACCTTGACACCCTTGAAGGAGTAGATGCCCAAGGAGATCAGGTAACCCATGTAGCGGTTACGGCCGGACACATAGTCTACAGTGCATCCGATATGTTCCCGGTGAGCAAAAGGCAGCTCCGGCCAGTCCTTATCGAATACATAGAGCTTTCCGTCAATATAATCCTCCACCAGCAGCAAGGTTTCTTCCGGCATCTTTTCGCCGTAGCAGTCGATCAGTTTAATGCCATTGTCGTAGTACGGATTATGGCTGGCAGAGATCATGATGCCGCAGTCGAAGTCATCCACGCGGGCGATGTAAGCCACAGACGGCGTAGTGGTGACGTGGAGCAGATAAGCGTCCGCGCCGGAAGCGGTCAGACCAGCCACCAGGCTGTACTCGAACATATAAGAACTGCGGCGGGTATCCTTGCCGATGACAATACGGGCAGGATTCATATCGCCGTTGCGTTCCCGCAGCATATTGTAGTACCAGCCCAGGAAACGACCTACTTTGTAAGCGTGGTCAGCAGTCAGAGTGATTCCAGCTTCCCCGCGGAAGCCGTCAGTACCAAAGTATTTTCCCATTATGTAATTGTATCCTCATCCAAAGAGTGAATATGCGAATATGTATATGCTTTAGCCGAGGGTATCCCTCGTTGTCTGCTGCTCACCACGGAGAGGTAGCATACTTGAGCAGCACAGCCATGTGGATTAACACATGGCCGATAAATCCTCGAAAACGCAGAGTTGTTTATCACGGAAGATTTTTTTCTATGAACTCAGAAACTATCTTTTCGTATTTCTCTGGATTTGTTCTATAGCATTCCTTATGTGTTGCACCAGAAACTATATATAAGTCTTTTTCGCCTTGACAACTGTCATAAATCTTATATGCCATCGACAGAGGTGCTTGATTATCTTTATCACCATGAATAATTAGAATTGGCACATTTGTCTTTGATACCGCTACGCTTGCATCTGCGTCTTTCAAGTCAAAATGGCCCCAGATTTTTGTTCCCACATTTACCATCTGAGTAAATATATCACTTAACAATTCATAACGCAGTTTATTCTTGCTCCCTACCTTTATCATTTCTAAAGGCGTTGTAAAGCCCGCATCATCAATGATTCCACAAACAGACTTTGGCAAATTCAAGTCACTACTCATCAATACGGCAGCCCCGCCCATAGAAAATCCCATAAGATATATAGGCACCTGTTCTCCAAATTCAGAAGCCATCCAATTTGCCCAGTCACAACAGTCATATCTTTCCAACACACCAAGTGTCGAAATATTTCCTCCGCTCTCACCATGTGCTCGCAAGCTTACTAGTAGGGGGTTCCATTCATGCTCTTCTGTAATTCTGTAAATTGGCACTCCACATACATAGCTATCAGACCAAAGTCCATGAAAAAAGATGATAATTGGTGCATTTTTCTTTCTTTCAAAATAATGGCCGACTAATTTCACTCCATCAGATGCCGTGATCGTAATCTCCCTATTTGGCTCATTCTTTATCTTGTACGCTTCTGTTATTATTTTATACTGCCATTCATCAGCGATTTCTAAATCCGGCCAGTGTATTTCTCTTCTTGAGCAAGCCCTCTGAAAAGCATATTTACTTGCCACTATCAGCACCATTATTCCGATGACTAAAGTCAGCAGAAATATTAATCTATTTTTCCCATTTATATGTGCTTTCGTCATAAAAAACACTCCCATATAGCTTATACAGAGTTACATATACTAGCCTGATTATGCATTTAGCCGGATAGATATCCGTTGCCTGCTGCTCACCACGAAGAGGTAGCATATTCGAGCAGCACAGCCATGTGGCTGTGCACATGGCCGATAAGTATTAGTCTCTGCGGAACAAGTCACGAGTATAGACCTTATCCTGCACGTCATCCAAGCAGCTATCATAGCGGTTGGCAATGATGGCTTGGCTGCGCTTCTTGAATTCTTCAAGATCGTTCACGACCTCGCTGCCGAAAAAGGTAGAGCCATTCTCCAGAGTCGGCTCGTAGATGATAACCGTTGCGCCCTTTGCCTTGATACGCTTCATGACACCCTGAATGGAACTCTGACGGAAGTTATCGGAGTTCGACTTCATGGTCAGGCGGTATACGCCAACCACCACATTGTGTTCCTTGCTAGGATCATAAGCCTCGTTTGCTTCATATGCGCCAGCGATCTCCAGCACACGGTCAGCAATGTAGTCTTTTCGGGTACGGTTAGACTCCACGATTGCTTCAATCAGGTTCTCCGGCACATCAGCGTAATTGGCCAGAAGCTGCTTGGTGTCCTTGGGCAAGCAGTAACCGCCGTAGCCAAAGCTTGGGTTGTTGTACTGATCACCAATACGAGGATCAAGGCACACACCCTTGATAATTTGCTGCGTATTCAGTCCCTTCATCTCCGCATAGGTATCCAGCTCGTTGAAATAGCTGACACGCAGAGCCAGATAAGTGTTGGCAAACAACTTAACAGCCTCGGCTTCCGTAAAGCCCATGATCAGGGTGTCGATATTCTCCTTGATTGCACCTTCCTGGAGCAGGCCTGCAAAGGTGTTGGCAGCCTTCACCAGGCGAGCGTTATCCACATCAGTACCCACAATGATACGGCTCGGGTACAGATTGTCGTACAGAGCTTTAGACTCCCGCAGGAACTCCGGGCTGAAAATGATGTTGTCGCAGTGGTACTTTTCGCGCACAGAAGCCGTGAATCCGACCGGAATCGTGGACTTGATGACCATGATGGCATCAGGATTATACTGGATCACCAGCTTGATGACAGCTTCTACTGCAGAAGTATCAAAGAAGTTTTTCTTGCTGTCATAGTTAGTAGGTGCTGCAATAACTACAAAATCCGCATCCTTATAGGCAGCTTCAGCATCCAGCGTGGCAGTCAGATTTAAGTCCTTTTCTGCCAGATACTTTTCAATGTACTCGTCCCGAATTGGGGACTTCTTATGGTTGATGAGGTCAACCTTCTCCGAGATAATGTCCACTGCCATGACCTCATGGTGCTGGGACAACAGCGTGGCAATGGACAAACCGACATAGCCAGTACCTGCAACTGCGATTTTCATAGTCTTCCCCTCTCTTCTTATTCCATATAAAACTCTTTATACCACTCAGCAAACTTCCGCAGGCCTTCACGCAGTGGGGTATGGGGCTTAAAACCGAAGTCACGCTCCAACGGCTCAGTGTCAGCAAAGGTCACAGGCACGTCACCGGGCTGCATGGGAACCAGCTCCTTGTGAGCCTCAAAGTCATAGTCCGCAGGGAGTACACCGGCACGCACCAGCTCCTCCGATAGGATCTGCACAAAGTCCAGCAGGTTCTCCGGGTTGGAGTTGCCGATATTGTAGACTGCATAGGGCGGAATGGGCAAACCATCCTCGCCATTCTTCTTTTCAGGAGCTTTCGCCATCACACGGACAACGCCTTCCACGATGTCATCCACATAAGTAAAGTCCCGCTTGCAGTTACCGTAGTTGAAAATCTTGATAGTTTCGCCGTTCACCAGCTTATTGGTAAAGCCAAAATATGCCATATCCGGACGACCAGCAGGGCCATAGACCGTGAAGAACCGCAGACCAGTAGAGGGGATATTGTAGAGTTTGGAGTAAGCGTGTGCCATCAGCTCATTGGACTTCTTGGTAGCCGCATACAGAGAAACCGGATTGTCCACCTTGTCATCGGTGGAGTAGGGCACCTTCTTGTTGCTGCCGTAGACAGAGCTGGAAGATGCATACACCAGATGCTCCACGGGATAATGGCGGCAGGCTTCCAGAATGTTATAGAAGCCAATCATGTTACTCTCGATGTAGGCGTCCGGGTTTGTAATAGAGTAGCGAACGCCAGCCTGAGCACCCAGATTGACCACAATATCCGGGTGATATTGCTCAAAAATGCTGTTGATAAGTGCCTTGTCCGCAAGGCTGCCCTTGATAAAAGTGTAGTTCTCGAACTTCTGAAGCTCCGCCAAGCGAGCTTCCTTGATACGAACGTCGTAATAATCGTTCATGTTATCCAGACCGATGACCTTGGTATCCGGCTCGGTAGTCAGGATACGCTTGGCAAGGTTGGAGCCGATAAAACCGGACGAACCAGTTATAAATACTGTTTTAGCCATTTCTATCACCCTTACCCTTTTCTCCACACCATCTTATTAACTACGTTTACATACCCCTGAATGATGCGAACCACCTTCATGGACACGGTTTCATCCACATAGTCGGGGCAGGGCTTACCCAGAACGCCCTTCTGCTTCATCTCAATCGCCATATCGGTGGCGTTGAGCAGCTCCCGGGTGGTAATGCCAGCCAGAATGAAGTCACCGGCTTCCAGTGCCTCGGGGCGTTCCGTGCTGGTGCGGATGCACACGGCAGCGATGGGATGACCAATAGACAGATAGAAGCTGCTCTCCTCGGGCAGGGTGCCGGAGTCGGAAACGATTGCCAGCGCGTTCATCTGCAGCTTGTTGTAGTCGTTGAAGCCCAGCGGCTCATTGACTCGGACACGAGGGTCCAGCTGGAAGCCGCTCTTTTCCAGACGGTGCTTGCTGCGGGGATGGCAGGAGTACAGGATCGGCATATTATACTTTTCTGCCAGCGCATTGATGGCGGTAAACAGACTCAGGAAGTTCTTTTCAGAGTCGATGTTCTCCTCACGGTGGGCGGACAGCAGAATATACTTATCCTTCTCCAGTCCCAGACGCTCCAGCACATCGCTTTTCTGGATCTTCTCCAGATTCATGTGCAGCACCTCTGCCATAGGAGAACCTGTCTGGTAGGTACGCTCCTTGGGCAGGCCGGTATCTGCCAGATACTTCCGGGCGAACTCAGAATAGCACATATTCACGTCAGAAATTACATCCACGATGCGGCGGTTGGTCTCCTCGGGCAGGCACTCATCCTTGCAGCGGTTGCCGGCCTCCATGTGAAACAGCGGAATGTGCAGCCGCTTCGCAGAGATGGCAGACAGGCAGGAGTTGGTATCGCCCAGCACCAGATAGCCCTCCGGCTGCAATTCGGACAGAAGCTCATAGCTCCGGCCCAGAATATTGCCGCAGGTCACGCCCAGATTCTCGCCCACCACGGGCACCAGAATGTCGGGGCCATATTCCCCGAAGGTGTTCTTCAGTTCGAAATCCTCCCAGAAAACGGTAGAAAGATTTCTGTCCCAATTCTGATTGTAATAGACCACGCAGCAGTCAAAATATTCCCGGCAGCGCTTGATAACCGCAGCCAACCGAATGATTTCCGGACGGGTGCCGCAGCCAATCATAACCTTGGTTCGCCCATCATTTTTCCATGTAAAATTGTGTTCCATAAAATTCTCCTAACGTCAACCGGTATCTCCTCTTACACCGGCTCGAAGAAGGTGTCCGGGTGGTTCGGGTTGAAGATTTCGTTGCAGGTCATTACCGTCACCAAGTTTTCTGTCTCGGACAGATTGATAATGTTGTGTGTCCAGCCGGGAATCATGTGGACCGCCTCAATCTTATCGCCGGACACTTCAAATTCTACCGTTTCTCCAGTGTTGATATTACGTTCCTGAATCAGACCGTGACCTGCTACCACAATGAACAGCTCCCACTTAGAGTTGTGCCAGTGCTGACCCTTTGTGATACCCGGGCGGCTGATGTTGATGGACACCTGACCGCAATCGGCGGTATGCACCAGCTCGGTAAAGGAACCACGGTTGTCCACGTTCATTTTCAGGGCATACTTAAATTTGTCGGTAGGCAGATAGGTCAGATACAGGGAGTAGAGCTTCTTGGCAAAGGAGCCGTCTGGCATTTTCGGCATCATGAGTGTAGTCGGCTGTGCCTTGAACTCCTGCAGCAGATCTACGATCTCGCCCAGCGTTACCTTGTGGGTCACGGGAACACAGCAGTAACGACCATCAGCTTTCAGAACAGTCTCCACACCGTCAAATTCACAGTGTTGCTCCTTGCCTTCCAGCAGGTCAAACATTCCCTCTACCAAATCGTCAATGTACAGCAGCTCCAGCTCAGTGCTGCGGTCGTTGACGGTGAAGGGCTCGTCGTTGGCGACTGCCCAGCAGAAGGTGCTGACGGCACTATTGTACTTGGGGCGGCTGTGGCCCATCAGGTTGACAAATCGATAAACAGCAACCTTTGCCCCAGTCTCCTGAGCATACCTGAAGAAAAGCTCTTCACCCGCCTTCTTGCTGCGACCGTACTCGCTGTTGCCGAAACGGCCTGCCAAGGTGGCCTGAATGGATGAGGACAACATGATGGTGGCCTTATTGTTGTGCTTTTTCAGGCAATTCAGCAGGTCGGATGCAAAGCCGAAGTTGCCCTTCATGAAATCTTCCGGGTTCTCCGGACGATTCACGCCAGCCAGATTGAACACAAAGTCCGCCTTTTGGCAGTACTCGTCCAGCTCTGCCGGAGTAGAATCCAGATCGTACTCGTAGATTTCTTTAATATCCAGTGCCGGGCGGGTCTTGTTTTTCCCATCCCGGATGTTTTTCAGGTTGTTGCACAGGGCGGTTCCCACCATGCCCTTGGCACCTGTGACTAGAATGTTCATCCTCTCACCTCTTTAATGTACTGCAGTGCAGTCCAGAATATCTGCGCCATCCGGCACAGTTGCATTATTGCAGATGGTACAGTTGCTGCCGATACGGGCAAAGTTCCCCACCGTTGCGCCTGTGCGGATTACACTGTTGGTGTAGATCAAGGCGTAGTCCCCTACTGCTGCATCACAGTGGACCTCTGTTCCGGCATTCAGCAAAACACCGTCGCCAACGGACGCACCGTTCTGGACACAGGCATTTTGCAATACCACACAACCGCATCCCAGCTTGGAATACGGACTGATATAGGCACTGGGAGCAATGATGTTGGGGAACCCATAGCCAAGGGCTTTCGCCTTCTCATACACCTGTGCTCGGAACTGGTTGTTGCCAATCCCGACCACTAATAAGCCGTATTCTCTCCGCAGCTCCGGCAGATCAGCAAGATTGCCAATCGCCGGAATGCCACAGATCTCAGTACCCACGGCTTGTCCATCATCTACAAAGGCGCAATCGTATTGAAGCATCGCTTGTTCAGCAACCATACGACCGAAGCCGCCGGCACCAACCAACAGGAGCTTCTCCTTAGACATTAGGAATACCCTTCAGCTCGTTCTGGACATATTCAGTGGTCAGAATCTTCTTCACAGTGCCCTCCACATCCAGACGAGTGGTGTTATGGCTGGTGTAAGATTCATCTGCCATAGTATGTACTTCGCCCTTGACCACGAACTTGTCGTAGTTCAGGTCACGGTTGTCAGCAGCAACCCGGAAGTAATGACCCATATCCTGGCTGCGCAGACGCTCCTCACGGGTCATCAGGGTCTCGAACAGCTTCTCGCCGTGACGAGTGCCGATGATGTTCGTACCGGTATCGCCGAACAGCTGCTGGACGGCCTTTGCCAAATCACCGATGGTGGAAGCATCAGACTTCTGGATGAACAAATCACCGGGATTTGCATGTTGGAAAGCGAACAAAACCAGATCCACAGCCTCGTCCAGGTTCATCAGGAAGCGGGTCATGTTGGGATCAGTGATGGTGATGGGGTTGCCAGCCTTGATCTGGTCAATGAACAGAGGGATAACGGAACCACGGCTGCACATCACGTTGCCGTAACGGGTGCAGCAGATGGTAGTGCCACCACGCTCAGCAGCTACACGGGCATTGGCGTAGATGACGTGCTCCATCATAGCCTTGGAGATACCCATGGCGTTGATGGGATAGGCAGCCTTATCGGTGGACAGGCAGACGACACGCTTGACACCTGCGTCGATGGCGGCGTGCAGAACGTTGTCCGTACCGATGATGTTGGTCTGGACAGCCTGCATGGGGAAGAACTCGCAGGAAGGGACCTGCTTCAGAGCAGCAGCGTGGAAGATGTAGTCAACACCGGGCATGGCATCACGGATAGACTGCGGATTGCGGACATCACCGATGTAGAACTTCACCTTCTTGGCGTTCTCCGGGTGCTTGGCCTGAAGCTCATGACGCATATCGTCCTGCTTCTTCTCATCACGAGAGAAAATGCGGATTTCCTTCAGGTCAGAATCCAAGAAGTGCTTCAGAACGGTAGAGCCAAAAGAACCAGTACCACCAGTGATCATAAGGGTTGCGTTATCAAATGCAGACATTTTAAATTTCCTCCTATTATCTCTTTACGTTAATTTTGTGTTTAATAAACGAGTAAATTTCAACAACTTTTTCTTTGTTAAAGACAAAGTTGAGTGCAGCAAAAGTAATAAAAACTAGAATTGAAACAACAATTGCTTGTGTAATCCATTCAATTGCCGACTCAGCGCGTAACGGCATTATAATATCAAAAACACAATAGACAAACGCCATGGCCGCAAAGTTAATAGCATAGTTTTTTACAGTAGTCCATATAGGAGAATCAACCAGATGTGTGTGTGTATAGAGAATAACATCGGTTGTTCTAAAGAGATACGAACATATCGTACCAATCAGTAAACCATACAAACCCAAATCTGTGAAAAAGAATAAAAATAGCGAAACGGTAATGTTAATAATTGCTTCAACAATAGCACCATTTTGAGTTTCTTTAAAATGTCCCGCAACATTTATCGTGATTAGAGCCGGAGTTCTAATTTGATTCATCAGCAAAATCAACGTAAATAAAACAGGCAGATACGAATCAATATAGTTAACATCTCCGACCCCACTTGTATATATTTCCACAAATGGTAGGATCATCACAAGCGCAATGGAGCAAATAATAAACAAAATCAGTGAAAGAACAAATTCATAAAGTTCATAGGCGCTTTTGAATTTTCCTCTATCAGCATGAAAAAGTCTACCAAAAGACGACTGTGGGGCCTGCATAAAAGTTGTTTGAACGATTGAGCTCAATTGTCCAAAAACCATATTGTATATTCCATAAACACTTACGGTCTTTAAGCTTCCAAAGAGTGTTAAAATAATAACGTCTGTATTATTTACAACAATTCCTGCAATGCTATGAATCAATACATTCCAACGCTTTCCTATGGCCTTTAAATCTGGTGCATGCTTATAGTCGACTTTAACGTACTTAGTCTTGACATAAAGGACATACCCTATATTTTTTATAGCGATACATGCCAAATTAATCAACTGGACTATAATTATTCCACATCCAGCATTTAATGCTAGCACACGAAATACGCACGAAATTATAACGCTAACACTATCTAATGCATATAGAATATAAATACGTCTATCAGCATCAAGAAGGGCTTTATATTTACCACCCATAACATAGGAAACAACGTAACTCCCGCCCGTTATCAACGTTAAAAGTCCGGCAGTTGCAAATTCAACCTCACCACTGACTGCTAGTGGTATAATAATCGATGTTCCTATTAAAAAAGCAAGGAATACTGCTGATATTTTTTTATACTCTTTTCCTGTAGCTGTTAAAATACCACTGACTTTTCCCCAATCACCTTCTGCCAAAGGATCATACAGCGCTTGCACAGAAGCAGTACCTAATCCTGCTTCAAGCAAAACCAAATAAGCCATGGCTTGATTAATGGATGTTGTCAAACCATTTAGGGTCGATCCATATGCCAGCAACAGGTATCTTTGGACAATGAGGCCCGTCACTAAGGAAACAACTCTAGCGACAATTGACATTATCATGTTTTTCGAAGCAGATTTCATCTATTCGTCTATTCTCCCATTAAGATCTTGACTTTATTAATTATCGTATCATTTTTATACTGAAACTGATTTGCTTCAACCTGTAGCTTAGATAAGAAATTTCTATCGCTAATTAACTTCGCACAAGCACCGGCGATACTTTCGGGACTCATCTCACAAATCAACCCATTCTTCTTATCTAAAACGACCTCTTTCGCAGATTCAAACGATGTTGAAATCACTGGTTTATTTAGAATTAGCGCTTCATTTGCAACCATCGGATGTGCTTCAAAATCCGATGTCAAAACAAAAACATCACAGCAGTTAATGAGCGGAAACGGGTTTTTTAAACTCCCCGTCAAATAGACAAACTCTTCCAAGCCCTCATCTGAAATCATCTTTGCAATCTCATTGTACAGTTGACCATCGCCTAAAATAAACCAAAAAAACTTTTCTCCGTTCATTTTTAACAGTTTTGAAGCTTGAACAACTCTATCAAATCTCTTTTGATTCACAAAACGTCCTGACGAAACAAACTTCATAACATCATGTTGGAACAACTTTTGATAAAGCACGTTGTCTTTCGGTATTATCTCTTCTAAAGGTACAATAGCTTTCTCTCTAATTACACTTTGATTTAGTGTATTATAGATATATTCGATATTATTAGGATTGAAATTCAAACTAGATCGGAAATTCCTTTGACCAGCCTTTGAAACACATACGATTTTATCAAATGAAGAGTACAATTGATTCATTGCATCCAAGCCGCCACACAAATGACAAACGTTTTCAAAGTCATTATGTACCCATGCTATTTTTCTTTTTGCCTGTGTATATGACACAAACTTTGTTGCAATGCTTTCCTGATATGCAATTATGCAATCATACTTGTTAGATATACTTCTTGCTGCATATTCAAATGCCATGTTCTCCGTTGTTTTTCCCTCTACCCGAGCCTTAACTGCAAAATATAACCGTGTAGCAATCAAATCATATCTTCTATACCTTAACAATTTGTCGCGAGTAGCACTTACAGCCTGAAGTATTCTATTCTCCGGAAGGACATTTGCAACTTCTTCTGCCTGTTCTAAAAGTTCTCCATACTTGTCCATAATCAGGACATCTATAGAGAAATTTTGATCATTCTTCAAAAAGTCTAGAAGGTTAATCAAAGATGTCATAGAACCGCCAAACCCGATACTTTGAATTACAAAAAGAACCCTTTTCATTTCAACTCCTCCGAATTAGCGGTTCGTCTTGTCGTTTTCCTAACAGCGACTTAAGGAGGGACGCAATAGTATGCCGAAGCTGCATATAAAAAGGTGGCGTAACGACTTTACTTATTTTTTCCTCGTAGTCTAAGTCTGTCATAACCGCTTTGGGATGCTTAAGCGGAAACTCCAAGGGATAAGATGGCATTCCGCAGAAACGCCGTGTCATGACCTTAGTCATTGAGTTACCGCCGTGTTCAGAATCCATATCTACTCCAATGTTCTTTATTTGATTGCACACCGGTGAGATTCCAAACATGCTGTTCGCTCGAACCGTCAAACACATCTGATAATCCCACGAATACGGTTGTTTCCCTTGTGCAAGTTCCTTTTCATAACGCAGCAGAGGTCCTTCATAAACATCTCTCATAGCCTTGTTAGGAAACTCTGCAAGAAATCGTTCTCTTACATGGGGATCTTTGAAAAGCTCAATTTCTCCATCGTAAAACTTCAAGAATTTATTGGACCAAGATGCCCATCCACATGGCAACATATGTTTTGTAAACATATAACTTGATCCGTCCTTAGTATCATATTTCCCTAGATAGTTTGTGCCGCATATCCACATAATTCTGGTGTCATCTCTGTATTTATGTAAAAGCTCTTTGCAAAAAGGAAAGAATGTTAGCTCTGGAAGATTATCATCTTCCAGAAAAATAGCATATTCTTCTCTCTCAAATACCCATTTTGCCCCTAATGCGATATTTCCGTATACACCACGGTTTTCTTTTGCATAATTCTTTATAACCGTACAATCCCAATCTATTGCATTTTCAACCGTCCTTCTTGCATCAGCCACCTTGTTTATTTCTTCCGCATTTCGCCCTTGATCGCTAAGTAAATAAACCTTCATGGGTTTGATTTGTCTTAGCCTATCTATTATCCGTAGAACAGTGTCTTTTCTCTTAAATAGGATTAACACCACTGGAATATCAAATGTAGTTTCATGCATTTTAAATTACCCTCCTTTTTGACTTAAGCACCGCTGGAATACATGCCATATACAACGCAAATTCAATTCTATAGTATGGTTCGAGGGTGCAACACATAAATAATAATGGAATTAATACAATCAACTCGTTTTTGTCGATTTTCAAGGCATTGTACACAACCGAACAAGCGTAGATTAAAAACGCACTCTCTCCCAATACACCGTATGAAAACAGCATACTCACAAACAGATTGTGAGCCGGTGCTCCCACAATGCTTTTTCCGATCAACCCTCTTCCAAATATGATTTGGGTCAAGTTTCCTTTTTCATAAGCTGAAATATATGCGATCCACAAATCAAATCTGCCATTGCCTGATGAAACATCGTTTTCCATGAACCTCTCTAAAATTGGGTCAAGCAGCCCCATATTATAAGAAAAGGTCAATAATATTAGTACAATGATAATTAGTTTAAAATTCTCGCCTATAGATTTTGCATTTACGATAACATATACGCCAGCAGCTATCGCCAATCCCAAAATTGCTGATCGTGATGCTCCGACTACAATGATAAAGACATCGGCGGCAATAATCGCAACAATACCCAGCTTAATAGGAAGTATAAGACTTTTTCCTCGTTCCCTTAAAAAAGCAACTGCACTCAAAATGCACAGCATTAAAAACAGTGATTGATAGTTACGATCAACCAAAAGACCATTTCCATTAATAAGAACAGTCAACTCCTGTAACGAAGAATGTCCAACATAGTATGGAATTACGCCGATTGCCATAAAAAAGCCAGAAAGAATAAATGCGATTTTGATTGCATCGCCATTATCTCTTTCTTCTACAAGAAGGGAGCCAAAAATATAAATAATACAAACTACAGGAAAGTAGACATTATATTCGTCTAGATTATCTGCCCAAAGTTGCGACATGAGCATCTGTATTCCCAGAATTATAATTGGAACATAGCTAATATCATATTTTACTGTCCATATTTTTTGATATAGTTTAATTCCAATTTGAAATATAATATAGAAAAGCAATATGCTACTATTCAACGAGTAGTAAGCATTAAACGAATCCATAGTTGAAATAGCTATATACTCTCTTGCTACATTCAATATCAATATAAAAGCAATTCCACAACTGTTATTTTTGCACGACCACACTCCAACTATTAGAGCAACAATCTGATATACAATTGCTATGCTATGATTGTATGGAAAGTACATTGAAAACAGCATCAGTCCAACAATCATATAAAAACATTTATTGGATGAAGTCCGGTCACATTCCAGTATATCAATACTATTACTTTCCATTTCTCCCCTCCATAAAAAAGTCTTTTAGTCCATTGACATAACTTCTATAGTCAAAGCTTTGCTCAGCAACAGTACGAGCAGCAACCCTCATCTCCTGGTACTCATCGTCATCTATGCTCCTTATATAATGCAATGCATCGATTATGTTATTCACAGACAATTCTTGGATGAGTAGGCCATTCTTATGATTAAACAAATATTTATTGATGCTCCCTGTCTCGTTCGTAATTACAGGAGTTCCAACAGCGAAACTTTCTGCAAGCTTTGTTGGAAATCCAGCATCTGAAGACCTTCTTTTTTCTCTAAAGAAAAATGTGAAATCTGCTTTTGCTATTTTCTCGTAAACATCTTTTTGTGGGATTCTTCCATTAATATGGAAGCTACCATGAATTCTCTGATAAAGAGCATCATTCCCTATATTATCTTTAATTTGCTGTTCTGATGGTCCATAAAATTCAAAAACAAAATTTTTTCTATCTTCACCCATTTTATCAAGTGCTTCTGCTAGAGGGCCAATCTTCTCCTTGCCATTGCCTAAACTTCCTGAAAATGCCACACAGGTTATATTGCTCATTTTGTGAGAAATAAATTTAATATTCTCAACATCAAGAATCGTAGGGATCAAGAATGTCTTAAATCCTCTTTCTTCATAATAGCGTTCAAAAAAAGGACTTATAACGACATAGCCATCTGGTTGAACTGAATCTATTTCTCTTATATACTCACGGTAATAAGGGTTAAATTTGCCAAATATAAAGGAACTCTTATCGTACCATTCACATTTTTCAACAAAGACCGGAATGGCATGTTTTTTTGCTTTTTCACATATTTGCGGAAGAGCGTATGTAATTGAATTGACAAAGATAGCATCATATTTATTCTCCACCATCACTTTGTCCAGTTCCTTTAGATATCTATGTGCCACACCTATCCCCAACTGAGAAATTCTATTTTGTGGGTAATTCATGGAAATGTATTCTACCCCGTCTATACCTAATCTAGTTGCATCTTCTACGTCAAGGTTAGCCGAAATCATTGTAATTTTATATCCCATATCGTGAAAAGCCATAACAAAATGTCTTACACGCGAAGAGTATGCACTTCCATAGGGATAGCTCTTATCTGTAATGACCAATAGATTCATATCTGTCTCCCTGTCTTATTTTTCTTATGCCATAATGATATCAATCACCTTTTTCCATTCTTTTAGGACATTATCTTTTTGATATTTCATCGAATTGATTGCAGCATTGCTAGCAAGCTTTTGCCTCAATTCTTTTTTATCAAATAAGTCGATGATTGCGTTAGCTAAAGCCTGTGCGTCATTACAAGGAACAATCAATCCATTTTTCCCATTGTTTATTAACTCATCAGCTCCAGGATAACTCGTGCTAATACAAGCCTTTCCTTGCATCATTGCCTCTATCAGTGCATTTGAAAGTCCCTCATAATTAGATGACATAACAAATATAGATGACCTTGCAACCCACTTGTTTATATCAGTTTTATTACCCGGTAAAAAGACGCTATCATTTAACCCCAGTGCTTGGACTTGATCTTCTAACCTTTTTCTCAGTGAGCCTTCTCCATATATATTGCATTTCACTTCTGGATACTTCTTCTTAACAAGTGCAATAGCATCAATTAACAGTGCATGATTTTTTTGCTCTACCAATCTTCCTGCTGTTGATATTTCGTAATCATTCTCCTTGATTTTTAAATCACTGACGACTTCAACAGGATTTGGTATAACGTAACTTTTCTTATCAAGCTTTCTATCAAAACATTCTCTTTCATATTTTGTTTGATATACAATCGCCGCCGCTCTAGAATAAACTTGATTGCAGTACCACTGCATCAATTTACCTCTTCCATCATGTCTAGGATCATTTCTCTCAGAAACCAGGATTGGTGTATCAAAACCTATAGCCGCAGTCAAAACCAATGCGTTAATTCTACCAATAAAAGAAACAATACAATCCGGTTTTTCTTTCTTTATATAAGAGCGAACCATCCGAACCCATCTAAGCGCATTTTTCTTATAACTGCCTTCTTTTGTAGACAAATCAACAATCTTAATTCTATCATCCAAAGCAAACTGCTTTTGATTCACTTCATTTTTAAGCATCAGCGCTATTTCAACATCCCAGCCATTTTTTGCATACTCATTAGCTAGGAGGCTAATTACTCTTTCTGCACCCCCGCTTACCATACTACCAATAAAAAAACTGATTTTCATCGTGCAACGCCTTCACTTTCTTAAGTATGCTCTACAGAAAATTTTAACGCCATGCATTAAATCAAATTTTTCCTTAAACAAATCAACAACTTCGAATGTTCCATCATCGGTATAAGTGTGTACTCGATCATATGGCTTTGAAGTCTCAATCTGATTTGCGCATACCGTGTTAGTCAAGTGTTCTGCGTATGGTCTAAAAGAATCAATCTCATAAATCAAAAGGTTTTCTCCATACTTTTTTCGGCAGTCCTGAGCAGGCCTCTTATTACCAGCAAAAATGTATCCCGCAGGTCTACCAGTGTTTTCTTTATAATGAATTACATTTTCTTTCTTAAGAACTTTCTGGTCCATATCTAAAGAAAAGCTAATCAGTTGCCAGCCTCCTTTGACAGCTTTATAGGAGAGAAGCCCTACATCATTCCCATGCTGAAATACTGTAGAATCTACATATTTCTCGCCTTTTAGGAGATCAGTTTCTTTAACCCATTTATCCGGAAAATGTTCAGCTCTATAAAGCGTTACACTATCATTTGCCGAGCTTTCTGGAATCATATAGAATTCTCCATTATACTCAAATACGCATGGATAACTCATATGATAGGAATTTTCAATAATCAGTCCCTTGTAGACGGGAACATCGTTTTCAAAATGATAATAGCCAATAGCAGCCTTTTTCTTCTTATTCTCATACACCTCAACAAATAAATAGTGCTCACCATTGGCTGCAAACATGGTAGGATCTGCAATCCACATATCCTTTGATGTTTCAATTACGCTATACTTCGTATCGCCCTTGCGTCGATAGCCAACATACCATTGACCACCAACGAAAGCCTTTTGAATTAATCTTTTAATAGTCATTGGATTTTCTCTCTCCTGTCTTTTATGTTTCAATTGGCTTTCGCTGAAAACGCTTTTTTATAGATGTCGTACAACTCACGCTTCACAACATCTGCCGAATAATCCTGTACTTTCCCCTTATTATAAGTGCCCATTTCCAAACGGAGCTTTTCATTCTCCCGTAAAGCATTAAACGCATTTGCAAACGCTTTCGGATCTCTCGGCAAGCAAATATAACCTCCGTGCGAATCAATCAAGTCTCGAATACCACGGGTATCACTACCCACACAAGGCAGACCAAGATCCATTGCTTCCAGTAGAGATCGCGGCATTCCTTCACGGAAGGACATCATCGTGAATACATCCGACATTGCCATTAGTTCAGCTATATCCGTCCGATAACCCATAAGGTGGAATCTCTCAGATACTCCAAGTTCTTCTGCTAGTTTCTCCAAATTCTCTTTTTCTGGGCCAACACCACAGGCAACATAATGTGCTCCTGGCACATCCTTAAGCGCACGAACTACAACTTCTGTATTTTTGTTTTTATTCAACTCACCTGCTGAAACAATAACAAAGGCATCTTCCGGAACGCCAACGCTTCTACGTTTTTCTGCACGATCTATCTCAACACGAACGCCAACTTTAACTCCGGCTCCATGTACCAAATAAGGTCTTTCGCCACTACGAAGCTTAAATTTTTGTGCTGCCGCATAATCTTCATTTGTAATTGTTATGAGTATATCGGTATAATGCGCCAGTAATTCTTCTTCCCACTTATACACGGTCTGGTTAATAAACGGTGCACCTTTGAAAAACAAAAAGCCATGAGCTTCATAAAGAACAGGTTTAATCCCTTTCTTTTTTGCTGCCAAGCGTGCAAGCGCTCCACCGATAGGTGTACTGCACATTACTGCCTCAATATCACAGCGCTCAATTATATCCAAGATTTGCTTATAAGCCGTAGCATTGCTCTTATTAAACGGATTCGTATTGATGTCAATCTGCTCTATCTGACATGGAATGACGCTCTTATCTGCTACAAATTGGGAGAAATCAGCGGCCCAGATCACCTCATGTCCGAGTTGTCCCAGCGGTTCCAACACATTCTGAAATCCTAGTGCATATGTCTTGACCTTGTTTGTTACCATCAATATCTTCATACGTTAATCCTCTGCAAAAACCGCTTTGATACATATCTCCGTAGCACCCACACCATACTGTACGAACTCATCACGGAATCGTTTGGTGTTAGCACATTCCGAAACGTAATCTACATTCTTGATTCGCTGCAACAATTCGCTTTCGGTCCGGCAACTCTTATTGGGGTACTTTTCGTCTACTGCAAAATAAGTGCCACGTTCTGCAAGATAACTGTCATAATCGTATGCATAGCAGAAAATCGGGCGGCACAAAATCGAATAATCAAACGCGATAGCCGAATAGTCCGTAATCAGGATGTCCGCTGCAATCATCAGGTCATTGACCGCCGGATAATCGGATGCGTTACGGACAAAGTCGTTATACTCAACACCGAGCACCTTGGTCGTCTGATGATGGGCACGGAAAAGGACAACATACTCATTACCCAGTTCCTTCTCCCACTCATGAAAATGGATCGGAGGTTTGATTGCATAGGACTTGCCGCCATCCGTAGACTCGCGCCAAGTCGGTGCATAAAGGATGACCTTTTTGCTTTCCGGGATGCCGAGCTTCTTGCGCATTGCTGCCTTTTTATTCTCATCCGCAAGCCACAGTTCTTCATTGCGCGGCATACCACAACGAAGATAGCTGGACTCCCTCGCATTGAATGCGCTCTTAAATACGCGCTCATCATAGTCACCAGAAACCGTGAGGTAGTCCAACGTATCAAAGTTATAGTCCTTACGGCCGGGACAGTCATTGCCGATATACTTTAGAGCAATTCCGTGCCATGTGTTCAAATAGACTTGGCCTTTTTTCTTGAACTTCAAGCCGCGCTCAATATTTGTATTGGTAATCCAATATTTAGCTTTCAGCGCCATCTTGAAGTAAGCGGGAGTATCAATCTTTACAGTCTCCAACTCCGGAAAATTTTCCGGATGCTCAAACGCCCAAACGTAGCGATAGCTCTTATACTCAGGATGCGACTTCATGTAATCGTACAGAACCTTGGGGCTGTCGTTAAAGTTTTTACCCATAAAAGAAACAAAGAGAACAAGTTTGTCATCCGTTTTCAGGAATGCACCCCATACTCTAAACACAAAGCTCATAATAACAACATACAGCTTCTGAATGAGCTTGTTGTGCTTCAAAATATAAATAAGTCTATCTCTCATGAGTCCAGCCTCTCTTTTCTCTCACTCACTATTACCGAAAATCTACCCGTTAGCTTTGTTACTGCGGATCAGTATTGATTTCCTCATGCGAGGTCTTGCTCTCACCATCAACTGCATTTGCATCATACAAATCATGCTTGATCTGGCTGGTGCTGATCTCCGGCGTTCTAGGCAGATACACAACCTCAACGCCCTCTTCTTTCAGGAAATCGAACTTACCCTTCCAGTCATCGCCCATAACAAAGGTATCGACATGGTACTCATGCATATCGGAGCGTTTCTGCTGCCAGTTCTCCTCCGGGATAACCAAATCCACATAACGGATTGCTTCAAGAAGCTGTTTGCGCTGCTCATAAGTGAAATAGGTCTTTTTGTGCTTCTCATTCCAGTTGAACTCATCAGAGGAAACAACCACAATGAGGTAATCGCCCAGAGCCTTGGCCCTTCTTAGCAGGTTGATGTGACCATAGTGCAGCAGGTCAAAAGTGCCGTATGTAATAACTCGTTTCATTCCTGTTCTCCTCGTATTCCTTAAAAGACTTGACTCAAAATTGATATCCAGCGCAGACTTCGTCAGCTCTGTTTTCTTCTCACGCTGCATAAGTGCAGCGACGGTCTTTGCCGGGTCAGCATTGTGGTTGATAACCGCATCCACCGCAGAAATAATCGGCAGCTCTACACCATACTGTTTGGATAACTTCATGGCAGCAGGCAGGGCATTGATGCCCTCGACGACCATGCCGACTTCCTTAACAGCTTCATCCGGCTTTTTTCCTTGACCGATCAGATAACCAGCTCTGTTGTTGCGGCTATGTACACTGGTAGCGGTTACAATAAGGTCGCCCATACCAGAAAGTCCCGCAAAAGTCTGATCCACGCAGCCCATCGCCATGCCCAGCCGAGTGATTTCTGCCATACCGCGAGTTATCAACGCTGCTTTTGCGTTATCGCCATAACCCAGACCAGCAGAAATGCCACTCGCCAGCGCAATGATGTTCTTTAATGCGCCGCACAACTCTACACCTTTCACATCAATGTTCGTATACACACGCATACAGGTGTTGGAGAAAATGTCCTGAATTTTCTCTGCGACTTCAAGGTCTGTGCAAGCGGAGACAATCAGCGTGGGCATATCCAGAGCGACTTCTTCCGCATGAGTGGGTCCAGAAAGTGCAACTAACTTTATATCTTGATGCGTTCCGCCTTTCTGAAGCTCGTCCTTGATAACCTCGCTCAGTGTCAGCAGCGTATCCGTTTCGATGCCTTTACCCACATCTACGATGATCTGGTCATCCGGGATGTAAGGAGAAGCCTTGCTTGCAGTTGACCGAACAAAAACAGACGGCACTGCAAAAATAAGGACTTCCTTATTCTCACAGGCTTCTTCGATGCTTTTGGTAAATCGAATCTGCTGGGGAATCACCATACCCGGCAGGTTCGGATGAATGCGTGCGGATGATAAACTATCAATCTCTTTTTCAATTGCGGACCACATCACCACATCGTGGCCCGTATTTGCCAGCATTCTTCCAAGGGCTGTGCCCCATGTGCCGGTTCCCAAAATGCCAATTTTACTCAACCCATTGATTCCCCTTAAATCCGTATTCATATCAAGGATTACAGCCCAGACTCATCTCAAAGAGTCTGAGCCGTTTCTTTTCTCTTAAGCTCTTAATAATCCTGTAACTGCGTGAGCTACACATCGACGCAGTTATGTGAACCACACAGCTACTACAGCTTTATTACTCATAGTCCTCTGCGCCACTCACTCATACCGCCATGAAAGCTCTTGTCTTTATTCCTGATGACACCATCATCTCGCCATAGGAATCCATGTATTTATGCCAGAAATCACTCATATCGCTACGGGAGTCCTTGCGTTTATTCCCGATAGCACCCTGCTTTTCACTGAAAGCTCCCATATTTATGCCTGATAGCATCTCCATGACCGGGTTGAAAGTTTTAATGATATTGTCATCGAAACCCCTTGTTTATTCCTGACCGCACATTCTGGAAAAGTGTCAATTCTCAGATCCAGAAATCAGCCAAAAATCGCGGTAAATCAATGGTTTTCTCCACTCATTGCGGTGGTTTGACCCTCGGAAACTCCCTCAGTACTTTCAGGCATAAACAGGATTTTTACAGTGGCAAACATAATCTTGAAATCCTCTACAATGCTCGGATGAGCTATGTACATTAAATCCATAGTCAGTTTGTCGTAAGACTAACTATTAAAAGTCAAGCCCCAAAACAAAATTTTCGAGAGAAATTTTAAGGTGGTGAAAATTGGTATAGCAAACAAGAGCATCCGTTGTCGGATAC
>OLWR01000092.1_pt1 | contig 60435 bp, 53 predicted proteins | sample 1673531 | NCBI WGS metagenome assembly OLWR01 (sample SAMEA103958114, study PRJEB25191) | human gut metagenome | reverse complement strand
AAACAGCTTCTTTCCATTTTCCTCAATTCGAATATCGCCGTAATTATCGTAGCTAACAAGGTTTCTATTCAAATGTGTCATGGAAACTCTCTCTATATATTATTATTAATAATTTTTGCGCTATTATTTATTTTTCTGTTCATCAGACTGGTTTCTGTCCAGTCTTGCATACCCCGTCGTGCGGCGCGTGATCAGCTTCGGGGTATATTCGATATTATACAGGCTGGCAGGTCTTTCATCCAGGTAAAATTTATCATTCATGTCGATCTTACGGATGATGATGTCACAGGCATCCCTTCCCTTCAGCGCAACAAAATGATCAATGGTTGTCAGGGAGATCCTGCGGATGCCGGAATAAAAAATATTGTCGCACCCTATGACAGAAACATCCTTCGGAACGTGTATCCTCATTTCATGCAACGCATCAATGGCGCCTATAGCCATCATGTCATTCTGTCCTGCGATAGCCGTAAATTTCTGTCCTTCCTGGAGAAGCTCCATGGTCAGCTCGTAGCCCATGGCATACTCGGAATCCATCCGCGGGATCTTTCTGTCATTGGATTCATCTGCCGCCTTGATGAGCACATGATCTTTTTTTCCCTCTTTTTCAAACTCGCGGACAAAGCCCTCCACACGCTTGGAGCGCTGCCACTGCCGTCTGGTAAGAGGCGGCGTGATAAATGCCACATCCGTGTGCCCCAGATCAAGAAGATGTCTGGCCATCAGCCTTCCTACCACTGTGTTGTCCTGATTGATAGCATCTACCGTGGTTGTTTTTTCCTTGTTGCTGATGATGACGAGCGGTGTTTCTTTTGCGATCTTTTCTACCTGATGCTGGAAATCCGGATGAGGATTGCAGGTATAGATGATCCCTGCCGGCCGCATGGTCTGCATCATACGGAGATATTTTTCTTCCAACCCCGCATCGCGCTGGGTGTTGCAGATAAATACCCCATATCCCTGCTCATTGGCCACAGCCTCGATCCCCTGAAGCAGCAGTACATAATAGGGACTGGTGAGTGTGGGGCAGAAAACAACGATCAGCTTTTCTTTTCTGTCAGCTTTGTGTTTCCGACGTCCGGGAAGCTCATAGCCAAGCTCTCTGGCCGCCTGCTCCACCCGCTCCACAGTTTCTCTCGAAAAAGAAACATTATATTTCCGGTTCAGCACCATGGATACCGTTGCCTGGGAAACTCCTGCGCGTGCTGCCACATCCGATGAGGTTGCTTTCTTTTTTGCCACCAGTCTCACCTCCTTTATAACCTGGGGAAATTTCCTGGCTGCTTATCACTTTTTGCAATCCCTCAGGGAATTTTTTACCTGATCCGATTAAAGCTCCACTCTTCCTTCCAATGCCCGGAGAAGTGTCACCTCATCAATATACTCCAGATCACCGCCCACCGGAACTCCGCTGGCGATACGGCTTACTTTGATCCCGGTCGGTTTGATCAGCTTACTGATGTACATAGCTGTTGTTTCGCCTTCAAGACTGGAATTGGTTGCCACAATAACTTCCTTTACATCCCCCTGAAGGCGCTTCATCAGTTCCTTCAGTTTGATATCATCCGGCCCGATCCCAAGCATCGGGGAGATCGCACCATGAAGTACATGATATACACCGTCAAATTTACCTGTTTTCTCATATGCTGCCAGATCCCTGGTATTCTCAACCACCATGATAGTGCTGTGATCCCTTTTGGGATTGGCGCAGATCGGACAAAGCTCCTGGTCTGTCAGCGTGTAACAGCACTTACAGTACTGAACATTCTGCCTTGCATCGGTAATGGAGGCGGTCAGCTGCTCCACCTGGTCCTTCGGCATATTCATGATATGAAATGCAAGACGCTGGGCAGATTTGGCTCCGATCCCCGGAAGATGGGAAAGCTGCTCAATAAGTTTATTGATATGGCTGCTGTAATATTCCATCAGAAAGGAAGACCTCCGCCAAGACCGCCAAGGCCGCCTGTGAGTTTGGACATCACTGCTGCTGACTCGGACTCAACCTGACGGAGCGCCTCATTTGTTGCTGCCGCGATCATGTCCTCAAGCATCTCGATATCCTCCGGATCTACCGCTTCCTCGGAAAGTGTGACCTTTGTTATTTCACGTTTACCGGAAACTGTAACGGAAACAGCTCCGCCGCCTACTGTTGCTGTAAACTCTTTTTCCTCAAGAGCTTTCTGGTTTTCTTCCATCTGACGCTGCATTTTCTGCGCCTGTTTCATAAGATTATTCATGTTTCCCGGCATACCCATGCCAGGAAATCCACCTCTTTTTGCCATAATACTTTCCTCCTGTTTTTTATTTACGGATTTATGACTCCTCATCCGGGTCTTCTTCCACTACGATATCCATGTGGATATTCTCCCGAAGTGCATCGTCTACTGTGATCTGCGCGAGATTGGTGTGCTGATGTTTGTTGGCTACCAGCATATGTATCTCCACGCTCTTGCCTGTCCGGGCAGCAATAATGTCCTGAAGCTCTTTCTTCGCCTCCGGATTGTCTACATAATTCATCCCCAGAAAATCCTGGAATTCCACATAAAGGATGGGATCTCCTGTTTCTCCGTTATACTTGGGGACTGCACGCTGCAGGGACTGCTTGAAAAGTCCGGTAGTCTGACCCACGATGGCACGCCAGCCTGCCACGATCTTCTGAAGATCCTCAGGAGCTGCCTTCTGTGGTTTCTGCTGCTGTACCGTTGCTGTACCGGTCACTGCCGCCCCCGGTTCCCCGGTTCCACCGGCCTCGCTCTCCCGAACGATCACCTGCTGCACAGGCCGTTCCTCCATCTGCTTTTCCAGGACACGAAGCCTGTCAAGAACAGAGTCCAGATTTGTCTCCATGGCCGGTCTGCACAGCTTGATCAGTGCGATTTCCACCAATACACGCTTCTGGCTTGCAAAACGGATCTGATTGGACAGATCAGAAAAAATACGAATGTAACGCATCAGCGTCTCCACATCTGTCATCCCGCTCTCTTCCTTCAGAAGTTTCAGATTCTCAGAAGAAACATCAATGGCTTCCTCCGGATTTTCGGAAGTCTTCACAAGCAGAAGATTTCGCATATACCAGGTAAAATCTGATACAAACTGTCCCAGCTCCCGGCCGCCTGTGATCAGGTCCTCCAGCACATGGATGGAACCTGTCACATCGCCGGAAAGAACCTTTCGGAGAAGCCTGCTGAATACCTCTGTATCCACAGCTCCCAGAACATCCAGGACTTTATCATAAGTAAGCACCTGTCCCAGATAAAAGGAAATACACTGATCCAGAAGACTCAGGGCATCTCGCATGGACCCGTCGCCTTTTTTTGCCACATAGCGTACAGCCTTCTCCTCTGCTTCCACCCCTTCTGCTGTCAGAAGCTCGGAAAGTCTGGCAGCAATGGTATCAATGGATATCCGGTGAAAGTCATAGCGCTGACATCTGGACAGTATTGTGATCGGTATCTTGTGGGCCTCTGTAGTCGCCAGGATAAAAATAACATAAGAAGGCGGCTCCTCCAATGTTTTCAGAAGAGCATTAAATGCACCTGTTGAGAGCATATGCACCTCATCGATGATATAAACCTTGTATTTACCCTCTGTTGGACGATAAGCCACTTCCTCACGGATCTCACGGATGTTATCAACACCGTTGTTGGAGGCTGCATCGATCTCGATCACATTCATGGCAGTTCCCGCCTGAATGGCCTTGCACATGGCACATTCATTGCAGGGGCTGCCATTTACAGGATGTTCACAGTTTACTGCCTTCGCCAGGATCTTTGCAACCGTAGTTTTTCCGGTACCACGCGTTCCGCAGAACAGGTATGCGTGTCCGATACGGTTCGCCTTGATCTGGTTGGTCAGTGTTGTCACAATATGATCCTGTCCTTTTACATCGTCAAAATTGTCGGGACGAAATTTACGGTAAAGAGCAGTATAACTCATAAAACTCTCCTTCTCTTCGCCACAGTCGCCGCGGAAAGACTCCCGCGGCGGCCAGATGACTCATAATTCATTAATCGCCAAAACTGATTCCGATCTGTTTGGCTGCTTTTACAAGCTGATCCTTTGGAGATACCATCTTCAGCTTGCCTGCGCATTCAGCAAGAGGAACCCTCTTGATCTTGCCATTGATGACACCGATCATAACACCGTATTCCTCATCCATGATCGCCTGCGCTGCACCGGCACCGATCCTTGTGGAAAGAACGCGGTCATATGCACATGGCTCTCCGCCTCGCTGCATATGTCCCGGAACTGTGATACGTACCTCACTTCCGGTCACCTGCTGGATCTGGTCTGCGATCTCATAGGATACAGACGGATATTTCTTCGCTCTTTCCGCAAGCTTTTCTTTGTATTTTTTCTTCGGAAGCTCTGCATCTTCTTTTGAGATAGCTCCCTCAGCTACTGCAAGAATGGTAAAACGCTTGCCTGCCTTGTTACGCTTCTGAATGGCTTCTACAACCTTATTGATATCGTATGGGATCTCCGGGATCAGAATCACATCTGCTCCGCCTGCAACACCAGCATTCAGTGTAAGGCTTCCGACCTTATGTCCCATGATCTCAACAATAAATACACGTCCATGAGATGCAGCTGTTGTATGGATGCAGTCAATGGCATTTGTTGCGATCTCCAGAGCGCTCTGGAAGCCAAAGGTCATATCTGTACCCCAGATATCATTATCAATGGTCTTCGGAAGATGGATGATATTCAGGCCTTCCTCGCGGAGAAGATTGGCGGTTTTCTGCGTTCCGTTTCCGCCGAGGATCACAAGACAGTCAAGACAGAGCTTATAGTAAGTCTGTTTCATGGCCTCAACCTTGTCCAGTCCCTTCTCATCCGGAACCCGCATCAGTTTGAATGGCTGTCTGGATGTTCCGAGAATAGTTCCGCCCTGAGTCAGGATTCCGGAAAAGTCCCTGGCTGTAAGCATACGGTATTTCCCGTAGATCAGTCCCTTATATCCGTCATCAAATCCATAAACCTCAAGGTTCTCAACGCTGTTGCTCAGACCCTTTACAACGCCTCTCATGGTTGCGTTCAGTGCCTGACAGTCACCACCGCTTGTCAGCAGACCGATTCTTTTAATCATAGCGTCCTCCATTCTGTGCCCTCTTATGTGCACATTTTATTTGTTGCTGTCTGCATATAAGACAGATATTCCACCTGACGTATTTCTGCAGAACAACTACTGTATCCTCTCTTTTCACAGAGTTTTACACAATATAATATTATAAAGCATTTTCAGGCAGTGTACAATAGCCAAAAAAGCACGAAAACAGCGAGTGTATTGATTGACTTTACCTGTATCTCATCGTAAAATAAAATTATCAGTAACTTTCGTATGTTTACAGAAAATTTTCATCTAGAAAGGAGAGTCCTATGAAAAAAGTCCTCAAAAAACTATCCTGCGCTTTATTAGCCACAGCCATGGTATGCGCCATGACTCCTCTCGCCGCCAGTGCAGCGATCAATTATTCCAAAACCCGGATCGTTTATATGCCCACATCCGGAAAGGACTTGGGATACGATGAGATCTCGATCAGCAATATTCCTGCTAAACAGAACATTCTCAAATCCAATGTTAAAGTGGTCAGCGGCGGTTCTGTGATCGCACTGGACTCCTTCGGTTCCAGTGGCTTCAAAAGTACCACGGAGGCTTTCCGCAAGGGTGCAAAACCGTACACTCACTCCGATCATTTCTACAATATCGGTTTTGCCGTTAAAAAGCCCGGAACAGGAAAGATTTCCTTCAAGGTCGGAAACAAAACCTATACTTCCACCATCAAGGTGCTTCGTTATGTCAACCCGTTGAAATCCGTCTCCATCACAGGTGTAAAAGGCAATCTTGCCGGAAAATTCAAAAGCTCCGGCCATAACGCCTTTCGTTACGCCAACAAGACACAGAAGAATGCTGTCATGAAATGCACCGCTGCAAATGGCTGGAAGATCACAGGCGTTTCTTTCAACAACAACCGGACCCATACACAGTATAGTACCAATTACAACGCCCCTAACAGCGGGGCTTCTTCTTCCACGCTCCGTATCGGAAATCTTTCCGCGAAGCAGTCCGCCTATATCAGCTTCACCCTTCGCAACACCAAAAACGGGGCGGTACAGTACTGTACACTTAATATGAACTGATTTATTTCGGTCTGTACCTTGACAAATCCGGTTTCAGAGTCTATAATTAAATTCCGCGCAGCCGGGGAGATAGCGGTGCCCTGTACCTGCAATCCGCTACAGCAGGGGTGATGCCAATCTGAGGCTTGTATCTTGCAGAGCAGCCCTTTATAAGTGGCGTTGACGTCTGGGTCTTACGCAACAGGAATCTGTGAACCGTGTCAGGGCAGGAATGCAGCAGCACTAAGCAGAAGCTCTTGTGTGCCGTGAGGGTGCCTGGGCTGAGTTAACTGTAAAGGTAACGTCTGTGAGACCATTCCGAGGTGCGGCGCGCGTAAAAAAGGTTATAATATATGATCTCTATATAAACAGCATTCCCGCCGGGTCCGTCATTTATGACTGATCCGGCGGGATTTTTTGTGCTATTATTTTATTTACAATATCCGGCAACTACCTGATTAATCAGCTTGCCGTCTGCCTTTCCCTTCAGATCTCCCATAACTGCCTTCATGATCTGGCCTTTATTTCCTGTTGCCAGAACATCTGCAAATTTCTCCTCGATATAAGCCTTGATCTCTGCTTCATCCATCTGCTTCGGAGCATATTTCGCAATGATATCATATCTTGCCTGATACTCCTCTTTCAGATCTGTACGTTCTGCAGGGCAGGTGTCGATCTGCTCTTTTGCTGTTTTCAGCTCTTTCAGGATAACTTTGTCTACAAGCTCTCCTTTGATGTCATCACGGCATCCCTCATCAATGGCAGCTTTTTTTACTGCTGCGATCAGTGCGGAAACTGCTTCCTTTGTTACCTTATCTTTGGCCTTCATTGCTGCTACCATGTCTTTTCTTAAAGCTTCAAGTTCCATTTTTTGTTCCTCCATTTTCTGTCGTTCCTGTATCAACGACTTTCGCTTGGTCTGAATGGATTTTCTGTCTGTAATAGTGAAATCCATTTATGATTTTATTTTGATATTTTCACAGGATTCTGTCAAGAGTAAATCTCCCGGGACTTTTCTTTCTGTTCCGCTCTCTCTGACTGTGTCTGCCCGGCAAGGCGCTCTGCTTCCTGCTTCTTCAGGATTTTTGCCTGCTTCTTTTTCTCCCGCAGTTCCCTGAAAAATGTGGAAAGCATTTCGGAGCATTCCTCTTCCAATACCCCTTCTGTGATCTTTACCTGATGATTAAAGCCTTCGATCTGAAGAAGATTCATCACAGATCCGGCACAGCCTGCTTTCGGGTTCATACAGCCGATCACCACCTCATCGATCCTGGACTGTACCAGTGCACCGGAACACATCTGACAAGGCTCCAGCGTTACATACATGGTGCATCCCTCCAGACGCCAGTCTCCCAGCTTTTTACTTGCCTTTCGGATAGCATTAAGCTCTGCATGGGATAAGGTATTTTTATCTGTATTGCGACGATTGTAGCCTCTGGCTATGATCTTTCCCTCATGCACGATCACGCAGCCGATTGGCACTTCCTCCAATGCACGGGCCTTTTTTGCCTGGCGGATTGCCTCTTTCATAAAACGTTCCTGATCTGTCACGTTTTTACTCCTCCTGTAACTTCACATTCCGGAAAAAGCTCCGGGATTCTATCTGTTCATACTAAGACTGCTCTCAGCCTTCTGTCCGTTCGATTATAACTTTTCAAATATTCCATGTCAATCTGCTGCAAAACAGATATTCGCACACAGCCAAAAACGCCACAGAAATTTCCACACTAATTTCTGCAGCGTTTTCTTATTGTATGACAGAAAAACGCAGACAACGGAAGCTCTCGCGAACTCCATTGTCTGCGTCAATGAATGCATTATATCTGCTTTTTTCCGGAAAGTCAAGCAGCCAGATTATTTGTGAAGTGACTCACCATTGGTAGCGATCACATCTTTATACCAATAGAAGGATTTTTCTTATAACGGTTCAGTGTACCTGTTCCATCGTCGTTGCGGTCCACGTAGATGTAGCCGTAGCGTTTTTTCAGCTCTGCTGTAGATGCACTGACAAGGTCAATGCAGCCCCAGGAGGTGTAGCCCATAAATTATATGTTTTTTTCTTCCATGAGCAAGTCCCCATCTCTGCTTACTGCTTTTCGCAGCTCCGCAGGAAACTTACTTGATTCGGTTAAAAAGGCTTGCAGCTTTTTTCGGGGGAGAGTATGCTTGTAGTATCATAAATAAGAGAAACAAGGGGATTTTCCTATGAAAATATGTGGATTTAACAAAACAACCCTGCTGGATTATCCGGGAAGGGTAGCCTGTACCATATTCTTAGGCGGCTGCAACTTCCGCTGCCCATTCTGCCAGAATGGAGCTCTTGTCGTGGAGCCTGACACCCAGCCTGAATATTCCCAGGAGGAAATCCTGGCTTTTCTAAAAAAAAGAAAGGGGATTCTCGATGGCGTCTGTATTTCCGGCGGTGAACCCACACTTGCACCGGAGCTGCCGGAATTTCTCAGCAGGATCAGGGAGCTGGGCTATGATGTGAAGCTCGATACCAACGGTTCCCGCCCCTCCGTGGTAAAAAATCTCGCAGCAGCTGACCTGATCAACAAGGTTGCCATGGATATCAAGGCCTGTCCTTCCAACTATCATGTGCTTACTGGTGTACATGCTGATCTGGATGGGATCCGGGAAACTGCCGGATGGCTGCTGGACGGACACCTTGATTATGAATTTCGTACAACAGTTGTGAGGGAACTTCATTCCGAAAAAGATTTTCAGGAGATCAGCCGGTGGTTAAGCGGTGCAAAAGCTTATTATCTCCAGGCTTACCGGGATTCCGACGGAGTTCTGATACCGGGATTCTCTGCCTGCTCCGAGGAAGAAATGAAAAACTACCGGGATATCCTGTCTCAGACGATCCCGGTAGTAGAAATTCGTGGTATGGAGCTGTGATCTGCAGATTTGCAAAACTGTTTGCTTATATGGATGCCGAAATTTTTCTGATCAGATGTTGATAAAACAGTACCAGTATCCTCCCTTTCCGCCTGGGATATGAATATCCGGACATTCCTTAAAGTAGGGAAAGCCAAACATATTGGCCATAAACCGTTCCTGCTGGCTGTATCCGCCGGGCACTCCCAGTATGTACTGTCCCCGGTGATTTCTGCACAGCAGAAGATGGCCGAAATTCTGATATCCGTACATGACAAAACGGTTGCTGCAGAAGCAGCCGTTTTTTCTGCATAAGGCACTGCAGTCCGATGGTCTGATCTTGCGGCAGTCTGTGAAATAGCCGTCGTTAAAGGGATCATCACAGGGTATTCCCGGAAGTGGACGAGATGGCTCCGGTCGCGATGGTTTCGGCGGATGCGGTGACGGCTGGCCTGGCCGTGGTGGTTCCGGCGGATGCGGTGACGGCTGGCCTGGTCGTGGTGGTTCCGGCGGATGTGGTGATGGCTGGCCTGGTCGCGGTGGCTCCGGCGGATGCGGACCGGGAGCCTGATATGAATTTCCGGTTTCCGATGTCTTTAATACATCCTCCTGAATCTCCTCCACCGTCATGATCCTGTCTGACTCCTTCTGATTTTCCTGCACTTCTGGCAAGGTTCCATCTTTTTGATTTTCTTCTTCCTTTTCTTCCCGCTCTCTGCCTTTTTTCTCCGCCGCATTCTGATATTCCGTTCCTGTTTTCTCCGTTTCCTTCCGAGATTCCATTTCTTTTTTCTTCCACTCGCGGAAATTCTCCGGCCGGATCGGCTGATCATCCCATTCCGTTCCCCAGAATCCGCCGGCATCGGAGATCAGAAGCAGTCCTCCAAGCTCCTGAAGACTTTTTCCCATGCCTCCAATATCCCCTGTATCCGTCTCCAGTGCGCACTCGATCCGTTCCCGCCCTGTAACACAGCTTCCGATCAAAATACCATCCATCAGCCCTTCCTGCCGCACAAACCCATACACTCTGCACCGACTTCCAGACTCCAGTCCAACGCAGCGCAGATGAACCTCCACACGGCATTTCCTATCTCTGGCCTCCACCCTCACATAACCGCTGCTGCTATCTTTTTTTCCTTTCCGATACTCGTACACATACGCAACAAAACGCTGATATCCAGCCAACGCACGTCCCTCCGGTATTTCGGTTTCGTTAATATATATGAAGATCGAGAGAAATCATTCCATGCATTTACCCACATTGTACCTGCAAATTATAAACAAAATATTCTCCCTGTTTTTCAGATATGTAACTTTCTATCGGATATATCTGATTTCTTATTTTCATCTTTTTATCCAAAAACATAGACAGTGTCTCTATTTCTTTTCTTAACTTTGTATTCGATGTAGCCGCCATTTTGTTCCTTATGATTGGAGACATTTCTATAATTGATTTCTCAATTTCCTTTAATTTTCTCTCTTTCTTCTCAACCGTTTCCTTTATTCTTTCAATCTGTAGATCGCGCGTAACAAATCCAAGATGCTGTTCTTCTATGAAATCATCCATGTATACTGCAAGCGCTTCTTTATGTTTCACCGAATCCTGAAGTTGCTCCAAAAGATGAAAGATTACATCTTCTCCGCCAACAGACTGTTTAATATCAAGTAGCCATGAACTGAATTTTTTATTATTTTCATCAATAACAAGAATCAAAATATCAACTTTTTTAGCACCCTCACCATCTATAAATGACGGTTTATATTCACTGCCGCAAATGCCATACTGACCATCACGGACAATATATCTAACAATAACACGATCTTTTGTTTTCTCTTCATCAATGATTATTTCTCTTGATTTCAGTATTTGATATAAGGTTCCTGTTTCAGTAAGTTTATCCGATTTTAAATACTTACACTTAAATTTCATCCTTCAACCCCATAGCAACTTTCGCTTCCTCAAATAAGTTCATTGTACTGTCATTAAACAAGCTGAAATCATATCCTGTACAGGGAACTTTTCGGAATGGCAGTTCTTCCACAATACTGGTTCCATCTCCCTGATTAATAAACTGATATACATGCATTTTAGAAGAATTCAGAAGATCTTCTTTTTCCAGAGAAATCCTTTTTTTCGCCAGCACTTTCTTCGCCATTTCAAAATCAATCTCCCCCCGTGAAAGAAGCTGAAGATTATTAATCTTAGTCGTCATAGTATCACTGTGGGTACTGATGATCAATCGGATTCCTTTATTATTCAATCGGTTAAGCAGCTTCACCATCTCCACCTGTTTCAGCGGATGAAGGCTTGTCTCTACTTCATCATAAAAAATATAGTCAATATCAGAGGAATCTGTCAGAGCTTTTACGATTGGAACTACCTCATTAACCATCGAGGATGCTATATAGATTGGAATTTCTTTCTCTTGATCCTTTGGGGTATACGTCGTCACATCTCCATGTTCATTAATCGATCCATCTACCAAATGATCAAATATAAACTGAATCAGCAGATCATTCTTTGCCGCAGTTTTCGGCGTATAATTATGTTTCAACAAAAAAGTCAAAAAATCTTCTACAGGTTGTGTAATACTGCCAGAGTGCTGTACATTTTCATTAATTTTTATTTCTTCACCTTTTTTTTCGTCAGCTCTTGCATCTGCAAAAAAGGTCTTGTACAAAAGCATCAGCCCCATACGCGATGCCGGAAGAAACAACACATTAGAATTTCGAAAATGATTTCCCCCAATAATTTCTGTCAATATCTCTCCCAACTCAACATTTCGTGCTATGCTTATAGGAACCCGTTTCGAGAACTGAACTCTTCGTTCTGATTCTCTTATTCCTTTAATTCCAGCTTCAGAAATCACCGCCTTATATCCCATTCCCGGATCTACAAAAAAATCTGTTAAAGCGCTTTGATCAAGTAAATTTTTTTCAGATAAATACCCAATAGTTTTTTCTGTAAAAAAATATATGTCATATGAAACATTCTCTATTTCTTCAAATTCGACACGAGCCTCTTCAATAGGAATCTGGGCATTAAAAGTTGTTTCAATAATATTTGCAATATTCTTCTTTAAATAATCATTTATCCACAAATTTAATTCTTCAATTTGTTCTTTTCCCACATGATATCCATCAATATGTTCAATTTGAGGCAGCGTAACTCTGGGGAATCTTTCTGATGCAGATTTAATAATCGCATAAATCAGCTCCATTAGCTGAGTTTTTCCACTGTTATTATTTCCCACAAACACTGTGAAATTGCCGATATTCACTCGCGCTTCTTTTATTTTCCCAAAATTTTTAACATTAATATATATTTCCATCCTTTTCTCTTCTCTCTTCTCTTCTGATTTACCTGAAAAATTATCGTATTTTTTATTATGCACATATATATTATTTTATGCTGTTTTTTGTATTTTAGAACCCAAATACTTTATATAAAATCAGTTTATCATTAATCCTTAACCTAGTAAAGCAAACATTCATACTCTGCACTGCAGCCAGTTCTATAAGCTCTGGTCTGTGTCAGATGTAACATACTGACAGATATCCTGTATCTCACAATTCAAAATCAGACAGAGATTATTCAGTGTTGTTGTGTTTACCGAACCTGCTGATTAATCCGGTTATCTGTTGTAGCTTCTTAAAACATCTTCTTTATAATGTCCCCAAGTATCCATATATTTTTTTTAATAAATATAGCACAGCCTTTCGACCATGCTATATTATAGGATCTTATTTTACAACAACTTTACATGTCACAGTTTTGCTTCCAGATTTTACATAAATATATGCAGTGCCCTTTTTCTTTGCCACAACTTTGCCTGCGGCATTCACTGTTACAATCTTAGAATTACTCGATTTATAAGTAATCTTTTCAGTACTATTTTTCGGTGCAAGAACCGGTTTTAAAGTTGTTGTTTTCTTTACTTTTAATGTAATCACAGATTTTACACCTGAAATCTTTGTAGTCTTAACCGATTTAACTGTAATTGAAACATCTTTGGTTAATCCACTTTTCAGTTTAATCGTAAGCTTCGCTGTTCCTGCGATTTTTCCTGCTGTAAGTGTGCATTTACCATTAGTTTTTCCTACAACCTTGAAAATATTGGGGTTAGAAGATTTCCAGGCTTTCACAGAATCTCCGTTAGCAAAAGTCACTTTTAACGTTCCCAGTTTTTGTTGTGGCTGCATTGTAATTTTTGATACAGAGACTTTTATCGCAGCTTTTAATTTCTTCCCTGTGTCACGTGTTTGTTTCTTATGACAGCTTGTACATTCACGCGTTTGTTTTGCAGGTGAATATATCGTTGCTTTGGAAGATGTTTTCCAAGCACTGAACTTATGGCCTGTTGCTTTGACTTCTTCTGTCTTAGTTTTCTGGCATCTTATACAGGTATGAGTCTTCACTCCTGTTTCTGTGCAGGTTGCTGCTTTCGTGATCTTTCCTGCATCCCAGCTATGGCCAAGTACAGGCACTTCCTTCTGAGCTTTGATTACTTTGCCACAAACAGAGCAATGACTTCCTTCTGTTTTTCCAGCTTTCTCACAGGTTGCGGCTACGGCTGCATCTTTTACTTCTTTATGGCCGGTTGCTTTGATCTCTTCCGTCTTGGTCTTCTGGCATCTTGTACAGGTATAAGTCTTTACTCCTGCTTCTGTACAGGTCGCTGCTTTCGTGATCTTTCCAGAATCCCAGTTATGGCCAAGTGCCGGTACTTCTTTCTGAGCTTTGATTACTTTGCCACAAACAGAGCAATGACTTCCTTCTGTTTTTCCAGCTTTCTCACAGGTTGCGGCTACGGCTGCATCTTTTACTTCTTTATGGCCGGTTGCTTTGATCTCTTCCGTCTTGGTCTTCTGGCATCTTGTACAGGTATAAGTCTTTACTCCTGCTTCTGTACAGGTCGCTGCTTTCGTGATCTTTCCAGAATCCCAGTTATGACCGAGTGCCGGTACTTCTGTCTGCTCTTTGAGCACTTCGTCACATACAGAACAATGGCTTCCTTCTGTTTTTCCGTTTGTCTCACAGGTCGCTGCTACCGCTGCATCTTTTACTTCTTTGTGACCGGTTGCTTTGATTTCTTCCTCATAAAAATCTCCGCATAGCGTACAAACTTGTTCTCCAATTCCTTTAGTCACACATGTACTAGGATTTAACACTTTAAGTTGATATAAATGTTTATGCTTTGGATTATAATTGTAATAAATCGTTGGATTTCCCGCATAAATATTTACTTTCAAAGTATCCCACTCATCTTTCGACCCAGAATATCTAATACTTCTTAGCTTTTCACATCTTTCAAATGTTGAATCCTCTATAGAACATACTGTTTTCGGTATATTTATACTTATTAAACTACTACATCCAGAAAACGCATTATCACCTATAGATGTTACCCCTTCCGGTATATTTATACTCGTCAAACTACTACATCCATAAAATGTCCAATCATCTATAGAGGTTACTCCTTCCGGTATATTTATGCTTATCAAACTACTACATTCATAAAACGCATTGCTACCTATAAATGTTACCCCTTCCGGTATATTTATACTCGTCAAACTACTACATCCATAAAATGTCCAATCATCTATAGATGTTACCCCTTCCGGTATATTTATGTCCGTCAAACTACTACATCCCCCAAACGCAAAAATACCTATAGAGGTTACTCCTTCCGGCATATTTATACTCGTCAAACTACTACATTCAGAAAATGCCGAACGTCCTATAGACGTTATTCCTTCCGGTATATTTATACTCGCCAAATCACTACATCCATAAAATGTCCAATCATCTATAGATGTTATTCCTTCCGGTATATTTATGCTTATCAAACTACTGCATCCATAAAACGCATTACTACCTATAAATGTTACTCCTTCCGGTATATTTATACTCATCAAATTACTACATCCAGAAAATGCACCATAACCTATAGATGCCAATCCTTCTGGCATATTTATATTCGTCAAACTACTGCATCCATAAAACGCATTGCTACCTATAAATGTTACTCCCTCTGGCATATTTATACTCGCCAAACTACTACATCTATAAAATGTCAAACCATCTATAGAGGTTACTCCTTCCGGTATATTTATGCTTGCCAAACTACTACATTCAGAAAACGCTGAACCACCTATAAATGTTACTTTTTCCGGTATATTTATACTTGTCAAACTACTACATTCAGAAAACGCATTGCTACCTATAAATGTTACTTCTTCTGGTATATTTATACTCGCCAAACTACTACATCCAGAAAATGCATTGGCACCTATAGAGGTTACTCTTTCTGATATATTTATACTTATTAATTTTGTACACTTCTCAAATGAATGATCTCTAACATTCACGCATTGACTTTTTATATCAACAAAATTCAACTTATATAAAGAATAAAATGCATAAGAGCCTATGGAACTAATATCATTTTCAACTGTAACATTCGTTATATTTTTACGATACTTGTACCAAGGTGGCAAATTATTTACATCATAATCTGTCATATCTCCAGATCCACTAATTATTAATTCTCCTGTATCATACACCATCCAATTAATTAGTTCATTTTCTGTTCCGTTTGCAATGACCTCTCTATTTTTATTTTCTTCATCTGAAAAAGCTACTACATCTCCCCCTTCATTTGAACCATCATCAAATTCCTGGTCATCATCAACAGATAATGTCTGATTTTCATCTACGGAACTTTCATCTTCTATTTCCAAATTGTCCTCAACTTCTTCAGCAGATATTGCTTCTTGCCGCGCTTCTTCACCATCATCTATACCTAGTTCCTCCATCGAATCTTCCGCTGCCATTACTTCGCCTGGCACTGCTATGCATATCATTACTGATGATAATATCAATGCTAACACTCTATTCATCTTCATACTCTATACCTCCACATTTTAATAATAAAAAAGCATTACATCCTCAGTGTTGACTCTGAAAAAATAATGCCTTTGTTATTTTCTTTTCTCACATCCCACAACTGGCTGTCTTACTTCCGCTTAGACCCTATAGTTTTGCGCCGCCGGATTTCTCCGGGTTTGCCCGTATTCAGTTTTTCTTGTTTTTCACACAATTTTCACATTTCTTATTATACTCTTATACAATTCAAAATGCACGAACCAATTCTGCCTGTTATTCGTTTCGGCATATTGCACAATTAAGATCCCAGGAAATGTATTTAATCAGGTTTCCATACTCCGTCTTGTTGCTGTCTTTCTTTAAGCCGCTACCAACCGCGCTTGTCCCCTTCTGGATTTTCTGGAATATCAGGAATTTCATATTCTTCATTCTCTATCATTGACGATCCAATAAAATCATCAAACCATCCATCAGAAACTAGCCTCCGCAGCAATCCTTCCAGCATCTTATCATCATACAAATAACTCTTGTCCATCAACTCTCCTTCCAACATATGTCATTACATATAATACTGATTCCGTAGCCCGTTTTCTCTTTCCTTTAATTTTAGAGTTTATAACTCTAAATGTCAATAGAGTTTATTCCTCTAGGATAAAATAATAAAAAACATCCGGAGGTGTCTGCATGAATTATCTGTCCCGAATCCGCAATCTTCGGGAAGATCATGATTATACTCAGACTTACGTTGCTTCTGTCCTGAATGTCGGGCAACGAACATATGCTGATTATGAACTTGGCAAAACTCGTATTCCTCTCGATTCCATGATAAAACTAGCCAAACTATACAACGTAGATATGAATTATATTTGTGATCTAACCGATTGTAAAAACATTTTCCCAGCTAACACCAAATAAAAGCACTGTTCAGTTATCACATCTGTATCTGTCAGTGCTTTCTCTATGTTTAAATATAAAAAGCCCCTGGCGGTCCATGCTCGGGACATTCACCAAAGGCTTTCTCTTAATATTTCTCACTTTCCTTTACCTTTACCTTTATTTTTTCCTGGCAAATGCAGAAGATTCTCCTTTCTTTTCTCGTTGAGGTAACACAAGGTAACACAAACTTACGTTCTCTTATTTTTCACAAGCAAAAAAAGAATCCCTCAACCAAGGGATTCTCAAAGCTTTAGTCGAAGCGACAGGATTTGAACCTGCGACCTCTGCGTCCCGAACGCAGCGCTCTACCAAACTGAGCCACGCTTCGTTATTCTGTTTCAGTTGTTTGTGTGTTGCTCAACTGCAAGAGCTATTATATTAGAGTTTCTGTACTTTGTCAATAGAAAAAATTAAAATTTTTCAAAAAAATCGAATTTTTTCTTTTTTCCTGCTTCGGGCATGCATTTTCGCAGACCCGAAGCAGTTTTGGGAAAGGTTCTTTATAACATATCAAGTATATTCAAGTGAAATATATGCTTATTTCACTGTAACTGTTACCTTTTTTGTGATTCCGTTGCTGCTTACATAGATAACAGCTTTTCCTTTTTTCACACCTTTAACAACACCTTTGCTGCTTACAGTAGCAACTTTTGTATTGCTGCTTCTGTAGGTGATCTTTGCCTTTGAAGTAGCAACTGCCTTGATGGCTGTTGTTTTCTTTGCTTTTACACTTACAGCTGTTTTGGATGTGATCTTCAGGCTACCTTTTTTTACTGTGATCCTGCAGGTTGCTTTGTAGCTTCCGCATTTTACTGTAATTGTAGCTGTTCCTGCTTTTTTTGCTGTTACTTTTCCGCCTGCGCTTACCACTGCAACGGATTTATTACTGCTTGTATAAGTAACTTTTCCGCTAACGCCTGTTTTTTTCACTTTGATCTGGCTTGTTCCACCCACAAATACAGTCTTCGCTGAAACCGAAGCTTTTACAGACGGCTTCTTAACTGTGATCTTGCAGGTTGCTTTATAATTTCCGCATTTCGCTGTGATCACAGCTGTACCTGCCGCCTTTGCAGTTACCTTTCCATTTGCGGCTACAGCTACAACAGATGGTTTACTGCTTGTATAGGTTACTTTTCCGGTAACACCTGCGGTCGTTGCTTTCAGCGTCACTGTAGCTGGAGATCCTTTTACATAAAGCGTTTTCGCTGATGTATTCATTTTTACAGATGGGGTTTTTACAGTAAGCTTGTACTGTGCAGTTTTTCCTGCTGCAGATGTTGCTGTGATCACGGCTGTTCCTGCTGCTTTTGCAGTTACTTTTCCGTTCTCGTCCACAGATGCAACCGTTTCATTATCGGAAGCGTATGTTACATCCTTGCAATTTTCGCCTGCTGCTTCAAGCTGTCTGGAGCTTCCGATATAAAGAACTCCTGAATTTTCTTTAAAAGCAATCGTTCCATACACCAGCTGAACAGAAACATCTGCATGACCATCACTGGAAACTCTTACTGTATAGGTTTCATTTTCCGGTCTCGCTACAGTGGAATCCAGAGCAACCACTCCATCTGTAGTTACTGCATCCTGTACAAGATATGTTGTCTTTGAATCATGTCCGACACCTGTTGTATAGAAAACAGATACCTTCGGATTTTTGTATTTATCAAGATTTGCAAGCTTAACATGGGTGCTGTCCGTAAATTCCGGAGAAACAGCCATCTCTTCTGTTGCCTGCGGTTTAACATAAATACCATCTGCAAATTCATATACATACGCGCCGTCTGCCATAATGTACGTGATCTTGTTTACGGTTTTTCCCTCAAGACCTGTATCTTTTGCAAAGGCAACCTTATACACCTTCAGCCACATCTCGTTCATATGACGCATGCCATATTTTCCGCCGTCTGTTGTTTCCAGGATCATTCCCTGAATCCCGGAGTTAACTGCAAAATCGGAATCACTCTTTGTATTGCGGAGATATTTTGTGCTGGTTTCTTTTACATCAATCTCATAATCTCCCCAGCGAGAAGATGTTTTGAGTGTTGCCTCCGCATCTGTCACAGTTGCTTTTACATTAAATTTTGTAGCACTATATGTTCCATCTGTATTCAGTGTTTTATACTGCCCAGGCTCTACCGTCGGAGTACGTCCCAGGGTGATCCCTGCTGCTTCTGTATATACTCCGCTTTCCGGAAGTTCTCTCGCTTCTGAAAGGATCTGCGCCTCTACATACGTTTTTGCATCTGTGGCTACATTAACCTTTTTTACTCCTGCGATCTCATAGCCATTTTCTGTCAGATTCTGAACATCTGCATTTCCGAAAACAGTACTTTTTCTGGTTGTGGCAGATGTAACGGAATCATACTTGCGGCTCGTTGCATCTCCCGCATAAAATTCCTCGTATGACAGAGATGCCGTACCGTAAAGTGTTCCTGTCAGTGCCTGATGTCCATTTGCCACCTTATAATAAATATCTGTTCCCGGAATCTGTGTATATCCATCCACCGCTCCCTTTACCCAGTAATAGGAAACATTGGAAACCGTGATCGGCTGGCCTGTCAGTGTGATATTTTTTGTCATATCCACATAATTATCGCTAGAGATCATAACCGTATAGATCTCATCCCCGGCCCTGGCTACACTGCTGTCAAAGGTTACCACCCCATTCTCTGCCACTGCATGATCTACAACATACGTTGTCTTTTTACCATGGCCACTTCCTGTTGTGTAGTATACGGAAACCTTAGGGTTTTCATATTTGTCAAGGTCATCAACTTTAACCTGGGTTGTATTTTCTTTTACAAAAGCTGCCTGTACCTTCATTCCTGCTTCAGGCTGTTTTTTTACAAGAGGAGCTTTGTCTCCGAACTCATATACATAGGAGCCGTCCGGAGTAATATAAGTCACCTTTGAAATTTTTTCCCCGATAAGCCCGGATCCTGCTGAAAACGCAAGTTCGTAGGGCTGTACCCAGATTTCATAGGTATGACGAAGTCCTACCTTCTTACCACTGGCAGTTTCAAGGATCACTCCCAGTGTATTTCCGCCTACAGCAAAATCACCCTGTCTGGAATTACGGAGATATTTTGTGCCGGCTTCTTTTACCACCAGCATGTAATCACCCCAGATCGACGGTGCCTGGATCTGGGCGGATGCATCTGTGACCGTTGCTTTTACATCGAATTTTGTTGCACTGTATGTTCCGTCTGTATTCAAAGTTTTATACTGTCCTGTTTCCTGTGACGGTGCTTCATTCAGCGTAATATCTGCTGCCTCTGTATAGACACCCTCTCTCGGAAGCTTGGAAGCAGCTTTCAGCGCCTGTGCATCTACATAGGTTTCCGCGTCCACTGCAACACTTACATTCTTCACACCCTGGATCTGATATCCGGAAGAGGTCACCTCTGTGCTGTCCTCATTAGCAAAAATCTGATTTTTACTCGTTGTTGCCGAAGTGATAGCGTCATAGCTCTCCTGAGTGGTATCCCCGGCATAAAATTCCGAATAACTTAAAGTTGTCGTTCCGTACAGTTTTCCGTTCAGAGCGGTCTGTCCATCTGCCACTTTTACATAAACGCCTGTTGTTCCTATCTGTGTATATCCCTCTGCCGGCTGCATGGACCAGAGATATTTCACTCCTGCAACAGTGATCTCAGAAGCATCCTGAAGAACCTCGCCTGCTTCTGCCATAAATGCTTCTCCATCACCGAATGCCTCTTCTGTATCCTCCTGGATCTGCGGTTCCTCTTCCTGTTGAATCTCTTCTGCTGAAATTTCTGCTACTTCTTCCTGAATAGCTTCTGCATCACTTTCTTCCGGCTCTTCCGACTGAATATCAGCTTCACCAACTTCCGGCTGCTCCTGGGAAACAGACTCCTGATCCTCGTTCTCTCCTTCTTCCTGTGCTGTCTCTCCTTGTGTTTCTTCTGACACGTCACTAAAAACTTCCGCCTCAGACGCCATTGCCGTTACCGGCACTCCTGACGCGATCACCGCTGAACTCAGAACGAGTGCAGCTGACTTCTTAAAAAGCTTCCACTTATGCATACCTGTCCTCCTCTTTGTCTTTTATATTACACGACTTTATACCAGATCATGACCTTACAGCTGCTCTGGTTAATTGAAATTTCTTCTGCAGAATATTCAACATATGTCAGTTTCCGCAGAAGTGCTCTGTCAAGCACGCTTTAGTTTGTCCAAACTAACATATCGTCATTTTATCAATGCTTAAATTATTTGTCTATACATATCTGGCAAAAAAGCCTCGCGATTATTGTTGTTTTTTTCTCAACTAAAAATTGTTTTCAAAATATTTATATTATTATCTAATATTTCAAACAAAAAAAGTATATATTCCAAGACATCATTTCAGGAAATGCAACAGCCATTGCCATTTCCTCCGGCATTCTCAGATCATATACTTTTTATATTTCTATATTTTTGCTTTCTTTTATGCCCAGCGGCTCTTCTGTTCTTCGCAGATACTGTTCCACTGGCAGTTTCCACAGATTTCCTTACGTTTATCCATCGCAAGGATTTTTTCCTGGACTTTTTTTGTAAATTCGCTGAAGTGCAATGTCTGTCCGGCCTTCAGTCCACATTTTTCCAGCACGGCATTGTCATACTCTGCCACTTTATCTCCGGCTTCGCAATGTCCGCCCAGATTATTCGGACAGGCAGAGCAGATCTCATCCGTATCCACATGAAGCCTTATTTTCTTTCCCTCCAGAAAAATCTTCAGCATCTCGGCCATATGTGCAGTAAAACCGTTACTGTAGCCTTCCCCCTTAAAATACGCCAGGCACATACCATGATGAGGGCGCAGAGGAATGACTATTTCCTCTGTGCCCTCATCAGAAGCATATGCCGCAGCACTGCTTTTATCTTGCATATTTACGTACCTTTCCTGATAAAACATAAGCCAGTGCGATCTTGATAAGATCCGGAATGATAAACGGGAACACACACCAGCCAAGAACTGCCATAAGGCCTACCGGACCTGTGCTTCTTGTGTAGGCAAACATAAACCATGCGGTTCCAAAGACATAGCATACGATCAGTCCAACGATCATGGAAATGATCTGAACGACCGGCTTTCTGCCAAAAACGTGCTCAATTGCCCACATAACAAGTGCGGAAAAGATAAATCCAATGATATATCCACCTGCATTTCCGAGAAGAGCTCCAATGCCTCCGGAAAATCCTGCAAAAACCGGAACTCCTACTGCTCCAAGAAGAACGTAAACCAGAACTGCCAGAGTTCCTCTTTTTCCTCCAAGCACACCAACTGCCATAAATACTCCGAATGTCTGCAGAGTAAACGGTACCTGTGCCGGAATGGAAATCCATGAGCAAACTGCCATCACTACTGCAAAAACTGCAATGTAAACAAGATCATACGTCTTGCTTCTGCCTGCTGCCACTGTTGTCATAATAATCTGTATCCTCTCTTTCCTTTTCTGCTTTTCCTGTCGGAAGATCATTCTTGTCCTTTATAAATGATATCCGCTCTTTCGCTGTTAACAATTTAACACAGCAGGATTTTAATGTCAACTTAATTTTATTTTTTAAGTTTACATTTTACAATGCCATTTACTACTATGTAAACCTGCCATTTACAAATGATATTGTCAATTTTCACTTTCAAATTCCCCTCTCCGATGCTATACTGAAACCAATGAGTTTTCAGCAAAAAGGGGGATTTTTCCACATGGATATACACGATATTCATAACATCAGCACCAACTGCACACGGACTGAATTTGTAGGGACCGCAGTCCTTGACACAATCGGACTCGTGATCTCCGGAGTTGATGATTCTCTGCTTAAAAAGATGAACGTAGGTACCCAATACCACTGTCTGGGGCTTTTCAGTTCCCGAACAGGCGCTGCCGGCCAGATCACAGCTATTGACGATGCAGTAAAAGCCACAAATACAGAAGTCCTTTCCATTGAACTTCCAAGAGACACCAAGGGCTGGGGCGGTCACGGAAACTATATCGTCCTTGGCGGAAATGATGTATCCGACGTGCGTCACGCCATTTCTCTGGCTCTGGAACTGACTAACAAATATGCAGGTGAGGTCTACATCAGCGAATCCGGCCACCTGGAGTTTGCTTTTTCCGCAAGTGCAGGTCCTGCTATCCATAAAGCCTTCGGCACACCTCTGGGTGAAGCATTTGGTTTCATGGCAGGTTCTCCGGCTGCTATCGGTCTTGTGATGGCAGATAATGCCGTGAAATCCGCAGCAGTATCCATTACACAATATATGACTCCGAATATCGGTACCAGTCATTCCAATGAAGTGATCATCGCCATCTCCGGTGATGCCAGTGCTGTAAAAGCTGCTGTACTGGAAAGCCGTCAGACAGGCCTTGAGCTTCTCATCGGTATGGGAACCTATCCGGAGATCCCGGGTACGCCGTATCTGTAAAATCTCCGGATTGCAGGAAATTTGTGAATTTCCACACACTACACTTCACGAAACACATATCTGCGTCATGCATACAAAAGCAGCGCTGCAGGGATCAGCATACGATCCTGCAGCGCTGTGTTTCTCTTAAATATTCTCCTATGGATTTTTCCGGATCAGCCCACCTGATATACATCTGCAGACTGAAGTCCGAAGCTTAATGCCTCAGAATGACTTCCACAATAGATATCCACATGTCCGTAAGGAGTTCCCAGATCCTCTACCGTATAAACAGTACCGTTGATCAGAAGCTTGGTCCCAAACGGAACACCTGCCATAGCAACGGTACGTCCTGCTGTCGGAACTGTTCCGCTGGCGGTAAGATTGCCGGCTGTACCGCAGCACTGTGCACAGTTGCAGTATGCGGTCAGTGTAAAGTTTCCAAGATATGTTCCCTGACTGGAAGAACCGGAATCGGACGTATCCGCAGAGGCATCTTCCGTCTCCTCGGAAGCTGTCTCATCATTGGAAACCTCCTCAGAAACCTCCTCCTGGGAGCTGTCCTCGGAAACATCTTCGGAACTTCCGGACTGTACATCATCCGCTTCCTCTTCCTCCTCTACAACAATGTCTGTACTTGTAGAACTGCTGGAAGACTCGGTTGTATCCTCCTCCGGATCATAGCCGTAATCATCGTCAGAATCAGCCTCTTCACTGTCCTCGTTATCCTGATCGGCTTCTTCCTGGGCTGCCGCTTCTGCTGCCTGTCTCTCAGCCTCTGCTGCCGCTTCAGCCTTAGCTTTCTCTTCCGCAGCCTTCTCCGCCTCTGCCTGCTGTACCAGAGCGGTAATACTGCTGTCTGCATTACTGATATCTGACATCAGCTGCTGAGCCTCTTCCTGGCTGGCGCTGATCTGATTTACATAAGAGTTAATATCATCGCTTGTGCTGGAAGCCATGGACTGCACTTCCTGCTGTTTGGCTGCACGCTCCGTCATCAGATCATCGATCTCTGCGGACTCCGTCTCAACCTTTTTCTCATTCTCCTGGATATTCTTCTGAAGACTCACATATTTATCCAGCATGTCTCTGTCGTATGTAGAAATCTGGATCGCATTCTCCGCGCGATTGAGGAATTCTGCAAGGCTTTCGGAAGAAAGCAGTGTCTCTAGTGCGGAAGTTCCGGCATTTTCATACATATATGCGATTCGAAGCTTCATGGATTCATACTGATCTGCAGAAGCTTTCTTTGCTTTTTTTAGTTCTTTTTTTACTTTATTTAATTCATCTTCCTTCTCAGCAGCCTGGATACTAAGCTCAGAAATGCTGTTGGTAAGATCCTCATACTGTGCGTTTAAATCAGCCAGATAGCTCTCCAGCTCCTGCTTCTTGCTCTCCAGTGTGCCGATGCTGCTCTGTACCTGCGCAAGATCCTCCTCAGCGGCCTGTTTCTCCGCCTGTGCCTCTGCGATCGCAGCGTCTGTACCTGATGCATATACGGTGCTTCCCATGGAAAGGGTCAGCATACCTGTAAGCAGTAATGTGAAAACTTTTCTATTCTTCATATAAACACCTTTCGTCCTTTCATGGATTCTAGTATAACATATTTTTCATAAAAAGCAATAATTTTATTTTATTTCTGTAACAAATACGTAATAATTTAAATTTTTATGAACTGAAAAGCGTTTTTTTTGTTTTCCGGAGCACAAAAAAACTGCCCTCTCACAGATTTATCTGTAAAACGGCAGTTTTTATTCTATGCTGTTTCAATCCAAAGATCATCAGCTACGAGAATACTTCTCTGATGTAATCCCCCCTGAAGCTGCTTCTCTTACTCCGCAGCCTCCATAAGAACCTCATTCTCAGCTTCCTCAGCCATTACTTCCTGATACTTGTCCAGGATGATCGTCTGGATCTGCTCTCTTGTTGCTGAATTGATCGGATGTGCGATGTCACGATATTCACCGTCGCTTGCCTTACGGCTTGGCATTGCGATGAACAGCCCCTTCTCGCCTTCGATCACCTTGATGTCATGTACCACAAACTCATCATCTATTGTGACAGACACAACGGCCTTCATTTTCCCTTCTTTTGCTACCTTCCTCACACGTACATCTGTAATATTCATTGCTACTTGCCCCTTTCATTTCGCTAACCGTATCTGCGGAAAACTGATCTTCCGCATTTATAATACGTAGCGTTCGTTTTTCTCTACGACGATCTTCACTTCTCCTTCTTCGCCGCAGTAATATGAATTCGCCCGGATGGTATCCCGGCTCTCAACAATGCAATTCTCAATATGCGTATTATCTCCAAGATATACGTCATTAAGGATCACAGAGTTTTTGATCACACAGTTATTTCCTACAAATACATCACGGAACAGAACAGAATTCTCCACAGTTCCGTTGATGATACATCCGCTGGACACCAGACTGTTCTTCACAGTTGCACCCGGATTGTACTTAGCAGGAGGTACATCTGCGATCTTGGTTTTGATCGCCGGCTCCTGTTTGAAGAAATAGTTCCGGATCTCCGGTTTCAGGAAATCCATATTTGTCTGATAATAAGCCTCTGCAGTAGAGATATTATTCCAGTAGTTATCGATCTTATATCCGTAAATCCTCTTCAGATTTTTGTAACGGATAAGAATATCATTTACAAAATCATGCCTTCCTTCCTGGGCAGCACGCTCGATCAGTTCGATCAGCTGCCTTCTTCGGATGACATAGATACCAGTAGATACCGTATTATAGGAGGAAACGATCGGTTTCTCCTCAAATTCCTCGATCCGACAGTCCTCATTCATGCGAAGAACACCAAATCTCTCAACCTGGCTCTGATCCTTGCATGTAGTACATACAACGGTAACATCTGCCCGCTTTGCGATATGATACTCCAGGACTTTATTGTAATCCAGCTTGTAGATTCCATCGCCGGAAGCGATCACCGCATAGGGTTCATGACTGTTCTTTAAAAAGCTCAGGTTCTGATAGATCGCATCTGCAGTACCCTGATACCATAAGCTGTTATCTCTGGTAATGGTTGGAGTAAAGACATAAAGTCCTCCCTGTTTTCTTCCGAAATCCCACCATTTGGATGAACTTAAATGCTCATTAAGGGAACGGGCATTATACTGTGTCAGCACAGCAACCTTCTGGATATGTGAATTTGCCATGTTGCTGAGGGCAAAGTCGATCGCGCGGTAACTTCCTGCAATAGGCATTGCCGCGATTGCTCTTTTGTTTGATAATTCTCTCATGCGGTTATTATTACCGCCTGCCAAAATAATACCTATCGCTCTCATTCTTTCCCACCGTCCTTTGCTGCAATTACCTGGCCGGCTGCCAGTTCTCCGTCAGGGTAGTCTTCTTTTGTTGTAACACCGGCGATAGCGGTATTCTTACCGATTTTGACACTGTCCGGAATCACGCTGTTTTCGCCGATAGCCACAAGTCCAAAGGAATATACAGCCGGTTTCAGAACATTCGGTGCCTCCTCGCCGCATCCGATCACAACATTATTTCCGATGACAACATCTTCTGCCACGATGGCTTTATCCATAACAACGTTCTCACCAACTGCTGTATTCTTCATGATAATAGAATCACGGATCACACTGCCCTTGCCGATGATAACATTCGGACCGATCACTGAATTATGTACTTCACCATAGATTTCTGTTCCCTCACCGATGATACACTTGTCCACAACTGCATCTGCGGAAATATACTGTGGCGGGATCACATCTCCCTTGGTGTAGATCCTCCAGAATTCCTCATAAAGATTAAACTCCGGAATGATATCGATCAGCTCCATATTTGCTTCCCAGTAAGAACCAAGAGTTCCTACATCTTTCCAGTAGCCATTGTACTCATAAGCAAAAAGGCGCTGCCCCTTCTCTTTACAGTACGGAAGGATATGTTTACCGAAGTCACAGCCATTCTGATCCTTCAAGGCGATCAGTGCTTCCTTCAGAACCGGCCATGAGAAAATATAGATACCCATGGATGCAAGATTGCTGCTTGGATGCTCCGGCTTCTCCTCAAACTCAGTAATACGGCTGCTCTCATCAGTAACCATAATACCAAAACGGCTGGCTTCCTCAATGGGAACCGGCATACACGCGATCGTAATATCTGCCTTGTTCGCCTTGTGGAAATCCAGCATCACTTCGTAATCCATCTTATAGATATGGTCACCGGAAAGGATCAGTACATAATCCGGGTTATACTGCTCCATATAAGCCAGATTCTGATAGATCGCATTGGCAGTTCCTGTGTACCATTCACTGCTTGTGCTCTTCTCATACGGAGGAAGGACTGTGACACCGCCTTCATTGCGGTCAAGATCCCACGGAATACCGATACCGATATGTGTATTCAGGCGGAGAGGCTGGTACTGTGTCAGCACACCCACCGTGTCAATTCCCGAGTTAATACAATTGCTCAGTGGAAAATCGATGATACGATATTTACCACCAAAAGCGACTGCCGGCTTTGCAACCTTTTCTGTCAAAACTCCTAACCTGCTGCCTTGCCCACCGGCCAAGAGCATGGCAATCATCTCTTTCTTAATCATGCGATCACCTCTTGTATGTTATGATTATTCCATTATAGCATACTTTACTGTATTAGTGAACATTTTTTACAATTATTTTAGCTGTATTTTACTTTTTTTATCGCTATTGTATATTATAAATTGGTAAGACTCATCATTTTTTTCATTCCTCTGGTAATTTTCAACATTTTTCGATGTTATTTTCTGGTTACTTTTATATTCCGAAAAAAACCGCTTTTTTAGCCAAAAGAACCACTTTTCAATTGTTTCTGTTGGCGTTATAATAAAACAGACAAAAGAGCTACGAAAATAACATATATATAAGGAGATTATTATGTATCAGATAGACTTTCATAAACCGCTCCATATTCATTTCATCGGGATCGGAGGCATCAGCATGAGCGGCCTTGCCGAGATCCTTCTGGAAGAAAATTTCCGGATTTCCGGTTCCGATGCCAAATCCAGCCCGCTGACCCGCACACTGGAAGAACGTGGCGCTGTGATCTATTACGGACAGCGCGCTTCCAACATCAAGGATGATGTAGATGTGGTTGTCTATACAGCAGCGATCCACCCGGACAACCCGGAATTTGCCTGTGCGAAAGAAAAAGGGCTTCCAATGCTCACCCGCGCAGAGCTTCTGGGACAGATCATGCGGAACTACGATACACCGATCGCAATTTCCGGAACCCACGGAAAAACCACTACTACTTCCATGGTTTCCCATATCCTTCTTGAGGGTGACTGTGATCCTACCATCAGTGTTGGCGGAATCCTTCCTGCTATCCACGGAAACATCCGCGTTGGAAATTCTGAGACCTTTATCACAGAGGCATGCGAATACACCAACAGCTTTTTAAGCTTCTTCCCTAAGATCAGTGTGATCCTGAACATGGATGCCGATCATCTGGATTTCTTCAAGGACATCGATGACATCCGCCATTCCTTCCGGAAATTTGCAGAGCTTCTCCCTGCTGACGGTACTCTGATCATCAACGCCGACACACCGGAGTATGAGACGATCACCCGGGAGCTTCCATGCAATGTTCTTACCTATGGTCTGGAGCACGATGCCGATTACACCGCAGCAGACATTACCTGGGATAAATACGGACATCCTTCCTTCTCCGTTCTCTTCCGGGGCAAAAAGATCGGCAGCTATTATCTGCGTGTACCGGGTATCCACAACGTATCCAATGCACTGGCCGCCATTGCCGTAGGACGCCTTCTGGACCTTCCGGATGATGTGATCGTCAAAGGTCTCGGAAGCTTTACCGGTACAGACCGTCGTTTCCAGTATAAAGGTGAGATCGGCGGTATTACCATCATTGATGATTACGCGCATCATCCAACCGAGATCGAGGCAACCCTTCATGCTGCAAAGAATTATCCGCATCAGAAGGTATGGTGTGTATTCCAGCCTCATACCTACACACGTACCAAAGCTCTTCTTCCGGAATTTGCAAAAGCGCTGACTCTGGCCGATCATGTTGTACTGGCTGATATTTATGCCGCACGTGAAACAGACAATCTTGGTATTTCTTCCCAGGATCTCCAGAAACAGATCCAGGAACTTGGAACCCCCTGCGAATATTTCCCGACTTTTGATGAGATCGAGAGCTTCCTCTTAAAAAGTTGTGCACATGGTGATTTGTTGATAACTATGGGCGCCGGAGACGTTGTAAATATTGGAGAACACCTTCTCGGAAAATAATTATCCACATTATCCACATGCTTATGCACATTTCAGACGTGCCTGGCATGTGGATTTTTTTGTGTATAACCTACTTGACATAATTCAACAGCCAAATTCAACAAATACCGCATTTTTCTTACAAAATTAAGGTTTTTGTTAGTTGCTGATAATGTTATCCTCAAAGTTTTCCACACTATCCACATTTTCCACATGGAAATTAGTGCACAACTTCTGTGAAAATAGACTATTCTCAAGTAAAAGCGGTTGTGCTATAATCCTTTTTAGCATGGCGGACTTTGGGATATCACCTGAAATATCTGCTGTATTTTAGAAAGGGAGCTGCTGATCATGAGCCTGATTTCACTTCAGAATTCCTCTGAACTGGAGGTAACGATTCTTTCCAATCGCTTTATTGACAATTTCATGCCTCGTGCCAACGGGGAGTTCGTAAAGGTATATATCTACCTTCTCCGGATGGTATCTGCCGCTCCTTCTTCTTTCAGCCTGGAGCATATGGCAGACAGCCTTTTCTGCACGGAAAGAGATATTTCCCGTGCGCTGAAATACTGGGAAGGTGAGAAACTGATCGCATTAACCTATACTGCAGATCAGAAGCTTTCCGGGATCACTTTGCTGGAACCCTTTGCGGATACCGGTCATAGAGAGAGCAGCGCTTCCGTGGATACCGGTCATAGAGAGAGCAGCGCTTCCGTGGATACTTTCACCGGTTCCGGCAATTCTGCTTCCGTTTCCGGGAACACGGATCCGGGAGTCCCAAGCTCCGCTGATTACATTCTCAGTCTCACTCCTGACCGGATCAGAGAACTTAAGCAAAACGAAGAGATCAGTCAGCTTCTCTATATCACAGAGCAGTATCTGACCAAAACACTGACGCCTACAGAAATGCAGAAGATCCTTTTTTTCTATGATGAACTCCATATGTCTGCGGATCTCATCGAATATCTGGTGGAATACTGTGTTTCCAGAGGCCGCAAGAGTATGCGTTATATTGAAACTGTTGCACTCGCCTGGGCAAAAGACGGCATCACCACCGTCGAGATGGCCCGGGATGCCAGCTCCCGTTTTTCCAAGGATTATTACACGATCCTGAAGGCTATGGGGATCAGCGGCCGCAATCCTGTTGATAACGAGATCACTTACATTGATACCTGGCGCAAGACCTACGGTTTTGATCTGGAGCTGATCCAGGAAGCCTGCAGCCGTACTGTCCTTTCCACCGGACAGCCCAGTTTCCAATATGCAGATAAGATCCTCTCCGGCTGGAAAAAGAAAAACGTACATACGCTGGAGGATATCCGGCTTCTGGATGCCGCACACAAAAAACGCCAGCTTGAGAAATCCGTTTCCAGGAAGAAGCAGCCCCAGACTCAGCCTCAGAATAGCAACCGCTTCAATAATTTCCACCAGCGTGATTATGATTTTGCGGAATATGAGAAACGTCTTTTAAATAATCAGTAACAGAACCTGGAAGGAGCGCTTTATGCCTTTACAGAATTTTCAATATGATACTATAATGAGAGAATACAGCCGCCGGCAGGCACAGAACCACCGTATTCTGGAGGAGCACACAGCCGAAGCCTACGGAAAGATCCCCCGTCTGAAAGAGATCGATGACGAGGTGGCAACTTTAAGTGCTGACAAAGTCCGTCGCCTTTTAAACGGCGAAGAAAAGGGAACTTCGGATCTGAAGGCAGCCATCCAGGAGCTTTCCGATGAACGGATCACCCTTCTTGTTGCAAACGGCTTTCCCGGAGACTATCTTGAGATGCCTTACACCTGCCCTGACTGTCAGGATACCGGCTATATCGGCAGCCGAAAATGCACCTGTTTTAAAAAAGCTGAGATCGAACTGCTTTATGCACAGTCCAATCTGAATGAAATTCTCGAAAAAGAGAATTTTGACAGCTTTTCATTTGACTATTATTCTGCTACAATAAAAAACGAAGCCACGGGACTGTCTGCCCTGGAAACAGCCAGACGGGCCTATGACACTGCACAGCGCTTTGTGCAGAACTTCGACCATAAATTTGAAAACCTGTTTCTATATGGTGATACCGGTGTGGGAAAAACCTTTCTTTCACACTGCATCGCCCGAGAGCTTCTCAGATCCACCCACTGTGTCCTGTACTTTTCCGCCTACGATCTTTTTGATATGATGGCTGCGAATTCTTTTTCCCGAAAAGATACCGGCACAGACGAGGAACTGATCTATGACTGTGATCTTCTGATCATTGATGACCTGGGAACGGAGCTTACCAACAGTTTCGTATCTTCACAGCTTTTTCTCTGTCTCAATGAGCGGATCATGCGCAGGAAATCCACGATCATTTCCACGAATCTGACGCTCAAAAATTTCTCGGATACCTATTCCGAGAGAACATTTTCCCGAATTGCCAGCAACTATCAGATGATATCGTTGATCGGGAAGGACATCCGTATACAGAAAATATTTTTAGGAGGAAATTAAAATGGCACAGGTAAATACAAAAGATTTTTCCACACTCCCGGTAGGAAGACTTGGACTGATTCCCCTTCAGAGCTGCAGCTCATTAGGCGCGAAGGTGAATGACTGGCTGGTCAAATGGCGTGCCGAAAGACAGTATCCTGGAATGGACTCCTTTGCATTCGAGGGATACAAGCGCGATTCTTACATTATTGACGCCAAGACTCCACGTTTCGGCTCCGGTGAGGGTAAATGCACCATCAACGAATCTGTCCGCGGTGATGATATCTACGTAATGGTAGATGTGACAAATTACAGCTTATCCTATCCGATCGGACCTTACACGAATCTTATGTCCCCGGATGATCATTTCCAGGATATGAAGCGTGTTATCGCCGCTGTAGGCGGAAAAGCCCGCAGAGTCAACGTGATCATGCCATATCTCTATGAGAGTCGCCAGGACAAACGTGTCGGAAGAGAGTCTCTTGACTGTGCCAATGCACTTCATGAGCTGATCGATATGGGTGTTGAGAATATCATCACCTTTGATGCACATGATTCCCGTGTACAGAATGCGACTCCTCTTCATGGTTTTGAGACTGTACAGCCATCCTACCAGTTCATCAAGGCTCTTCTTAATAATGAAAAGGGACTTCATATCGACAAGGATCATTTCATGACGATCAGCCCGGACGAAGGAAGCATGAACCGTGCGATCTATCTCGCCAATGTCCTCGGTGTTGATATGGGTATGTACTATAAACGTCTGGATTACTCAAGATATGTAAACGGCCGTCATCCGATCGCAGCATATGAATTCCTCGGACCAAAGATCGAGGGCAAGGATATGATCCTGATCGATGATATGATCTCCTCCGGTGATACGATCATTAAGATCGCGTCTCTCCTGAAAGAGAAAGGAGCAGGCAGAGTTTACATCTGCTCTACCTTCGGATTCTTTACCGATGGGCTTGATAAATTTGACGATGCTTACAAGAAGGGCTACTTCGACAAGCTCCTTACTACTAACCTGGTTTATCAGTCACCGGAGCTTCTTGAGAAGCCATACTACATCAGCTGCGATATGAGTAAATATATTGCTCTGATCATTGATACGCTGAACCATGATACCTCTGTCAGCCACCTTCTGAATCCGGTAGACAGAATCAAACGCTGCGTAACAAATTACATGAGCCAGCATGAGAAATAAATAAATCATAACGCACGCAAAGCGGCTGCACCTTCTGAGAACGATATAACAGTCTCTCAGAAAGCGCAGCCGCTTTATATTTCTGTAACAGACGGATATCCATGATCCGCATCTGCTGTCTGCTTTGCTTTTGATCTTTATGCTGAAATCTTCCTGCAAAAGCTCACATAGGAAGCTTCTGATAGGGAATCCTCTCTTTATCCAGGATCTCCATTTCTCTTTTATGGCAGGTACTTATGATCACCTGTCTGTTTTCTTTATACAGCCACCTGAGAGCCGCTGCAAGACGTTCTTCATCATACATGCCAAATACATCATCCAGGATCACAGGGAACGGTTCCTCTTTGCAGAAAAGCTCTCCTGCTGCCATACGAAGGGCAAAATAAATCTGCTCCAGTGTCCCGCGGCTCAGTCTCTCAATGGATACGATACGCTCCCCTGTGTTCACAGACATATGCAGTGCCTCATCCATCAGAACCTCCTGGTATCTGCCACCGGTGATCTCACTTAATATCTCAGATGTACGTTTTTTCAGACGGACCCCTACCTGATCCGTAATGTTTCCGGAAAGTGCCTCAATCGTCTCCATAGCCATATTCAGCGCCTGGATCTCCGTTTCCTCCGGAGTGATCACTTCTGTGTTTTCTTCACATTCCGTCAACTCTGCCTGCAGGTTCTCCAGTGCTGTATGCTTCTCTTCGTAGTCACTGTCCAGACTGTTCCGGTTCCAGGTCAGCTCCTCATGTCTGGAATGCCAGCGCTCTCTCTGGCGTTCTCTCTTATTCAGCTCCCTGCTGAGCCGTATGCGGAAAAACAATGCCGCTACAGAAATCGCCGCAGTTGCCACGCCTGCCAGAACGCTAAAAATGACCTGCCCGGAAAAAGCTGCCAGGCAGCCGGTACCGGCAATCCCACCAAGCAGCACAACTGCCAGAACTGCATCTGTCAGCTCCCGCCTTCTTTTTACACGATCGATCCGAAGCTCAAGAAGATCCTCAGTACTCCGTTCTCTGGTCCCTATGTTCATCCCGTCCTGCTGCTGCATGATCCGATCACGCTTCTCATCCAGTTCACGGATCTCTCTGCGGATATATTCCATGTTTGCGGAAATCTTTTCTTTTTCCTTTTCCAGCTCCTTTTTTCGCCGGGCCGCTTCTGTCAGATATCCTTTTCTGGACATTTTCAGCATCTGCATGGCTCGTCCCATGTCAATGGAACTGTCACCGGTTCCCTGATAGCTGGCCATGTAATTCTGCAGTTCACGTACGAGATCTTTTCCTGTAACGCTTTTCAGCTGTGCCACAGACACCGTATTATCATAAACTGCCTCACTTACATTTCCCAGAATAGTCCCAAGAGCTCCCTGTTCCGCATCCACAAGACTGCCATCATCTTCACAGAGAAGCTCTCCCAGCTTCTTTTCTTTATAAAAATTCCTGGTAAGACGATACTTCTTCCCCTTACTTGTAAACCACATGATCCCACCATATTCTGCCGGATTTTCCCATGGTTCATATTTTGTATATGTATCGTTCAGAGCAGCCTTTCCCCGCAGTCTGCGAACGCCGTAAAACATGGAGCGGATAAATGTATGTGTGGTAGTTTTTCCACTCTCATTTTCACCGTAAAGTACGTTGATCCCAGGCGAAAGCTCCATATCCTTGTCCCGGATCTTCCCGAAATTTTTTATTTTTAAACGTCTGATAACCATCTTATGCTATCCTCCTGTGCTGCCCCTTTATCGCCGGCTGCCTGTCTCAAGCAATGCCTGAAGCCCATAATACAGCGCCTTTTTTTCCACGGTATCCATACCCTTTTTGGCCAAAAAATAGCCGATATAATCACCGATCAGAGTACCGCTGTAGCGTTTGTAGAGCTCACCAAGATCATACGCCGGCCAGGATTCATCCACAACATCGGTAACATTTCCGAGACTTTTCAGTTTCTCAGGGATCAGAAGAAGATCCGGCGAACGCATTCCCTGAAGAACGATCCTGTAGATATTCCTTCCTCCTCTGCGGAAAATCTGGGATTTTACCGCTTCTTCCAGAGATATCTGTGTAGTTTCCTCGTGAAGTGTCATTACCAGCTGCTGATAGGAACGACAGGCAAAGGGAACGAACTCTGTACGGATCCTTCCGTTGATCAGTCGTCCCTCCATATATCCATGTTCCCCTGTATCATTCCTGTCAATGGGCTCCAGAGCCCCGGAAAAGGCCGCCTGGTCACGGATCAGGATCTGCGGCTTGTGGATATGCCCTAACGCCACATAATCGAAGCCTGACGCCGCCAGAGCTGCTGCACTGAGAGGAATATGCTTCTCATCGCCGCCATGGGCCAGCAGAATATGGATTCCTTCTTTCTGGACAGGGACGGCCTGATCATAAAGTCCGTCTTTTATTTCCCGGTCATAGTAACTCAGTCCATATACATAGACATCAAGCCTTGGATCTTTAACGCAGGTCAGTTCCCTGCTCCTGAAAAATATAACATTGGAATTCCACTCAAACGTATTATAAAAAGAATCTCTGCTTATAAAATCATGATTTCCTGCCATCAGATACACTCTGGTATCCGGGATGGTGGAAAACAGATAATTTACTTCCTTAAGCTCTCTCATAAGAGGCTGGCGGTGGAACAGATCTCCGGATATAAATAGCAAATCCACCGGATCTTCGCGGATGCCCGCAATAACCCGGCGGAAAGTGCTCCAGATTTCTTCCTCCCGCTCTTTGCTCCACGGGCAGCCCCTGTCGGGAACCGCGCCCAGATGCACGTCTGCAAGATGAATAAATCTCATAATGTTCTCCCTTGTGTGTCAGTCACACATATCAATACCTGTTGCCAATTTCTCCCTGCTGTTCTCTGATCTCAGGAGCACAGAACGTCCTGCTGTGCAAAAGTGTTCTGATCAAAGATCGCAGTTCTTTACAGTTCTCGGGAATGGGATCACGTCACGGATGTTGCCCATACCTGTAAGGTACATGACACATCTCTCAAATCCAAGACCAAAGCCGGAATGACGTGTGGAACCATATTTACGAAGATCCAGATAGAAATCGTAATCCTCCGGTTTCAGACCCAGCTCATCCATACGTGTTCTCAGCTTGTCGTAGTCATCCTCTCTCTGGCTTCCTCCGATGATCTCTCCGATTCCCGGCACCAGACAGTCCATAGCCGCAACTGTCTTTCCATCCTCGTTGAGTTTCATGTAGAATGCCTTGATCTCCTTCGGATAATCTGTAACAAATACCGGTCTCTTGTAGACCTGCTCTGTCAGATAGCGCTCATGCTCTGTCTGAAGATCACATCCCCAGAATACCTTGTAATCAAATTTGTCATTGTTCTTCTCAAGGATCTCAACAGCCTCTGTATAGGTCACATGCGCAAATTCAGAATTAAGCACATGGTTCAGTCTGTCAAGAAGCCCCTTGTCAATGAAGGAATTGAAGAAGTTCATTTCCTCCGGTGCATTCTCAAAGACATAACGGATCACGTATTTCAGCATAGCCTCTGCAAGCTCCATAGCGTCCTGAAGGTCTGCAAACGCACACTCAGGCTCGATCATCCAGAACTCAGCTGCATGACGGGTAGTGTTGGAATTCTCAGCACGGAAGGTCGGTCCGAATGTGTAGATATTGCGGAATGCCTGTGCATAAGTCTCTCCGTTCAGCTGTCCGCTTACGGTAAGGTTTGTCTCCTTTCCGAAGAAATCCTGTGAATAATCAACACTTCCATCCTCTGTCAGCGGAATATTCTTCGGATCCAGTGTTGTTACCTGGAACATCTCTCCTGCACCTTCACAGTCACTTCCTGTAATCAGCGGTGTATGCACATAGACAAAGCCTCTCTCCTGGAAAAATTTATGGATCGCATATGCACAGAGAGAACGTACACGAAATACAGCCTGAAAAGTATTTGTTCTCGGTCTTAAATGTGTCATGGTCCTTAAGTATTCAAGACTGTGTCTCTTCTTCTGAAGTGGATAATCCGGTGCGGAAGCTCCCTCTACAGATATCTCTGTTGCCTGGATCTCAAATGGCTGCTTCGCCTGAGGGGTAGCTACCAGCGTTCCCTTAACAATGATGGCTGCTCCAACGTTCAGCTTGGAAACCTCTGCGAAATTCTCCATGTTATCGTGATATACGATCTGAAGAGTTTCAAAAAAGCTTCCATCATGAAGTACGATGAATCCAAACGCCTTGGAATCACGAACACTTCGTACCCATCCACCTACGGTGATCTCTTTGTCGAGATACTGTTCACGGTTTCTGTAAATCTCTTTCACTGTTGTCAGTTTCATAATCTATACCTCATTCCTCATATTCAGGATCACACGTCCCTGCGGACCTCCAAACGTCCGTATCGAATTAAGTATAGACTATTCTCATGGTTCGTGCAAGGAGTAATTGCCCTGTCGGACAGAAAAATAGCGGGCCACCGAACAGAAAAATCCCGCCTGGCGGAATGTCTCCGGCAGACGGGATTTTTCTGTCTGTTATACCATTAATAATAAGATGCGTTGATACTTCCTGTGTTGAGATAAGTAATGCAGTAATAGTAGATCCTCTTGAATGTCTTTGTTGTGTAGTGAAGTCCGTCATCGCCGTCATCCACACCATCATAGCGGGCATTGGTCCCGTAGCCTTTTTTCATAAGTACGCTGTACATATCAATATATTTGTAATACAGAGAAAGACCGGAACGGATCTTGCTGTTGAATTCTCTTACCTGTGCCTCTGTACGGGCGCCTCTTCCTGTTTTTGTGATCATGGTACTGTTGATCGGGTTTACGGACATGTAAAAGAGTTTACAGTTCTTACTTTTCAGTGTGGATGCTATATTGGTCATATAGCTGACATAATTACCTGCATTTCCCAGGTCATTGACACCCAGGTTAAAGATAACGGCGATTGGTTTGGAACCTTCTGTTTTGTCGATTTCTTCTATAAGCTGTGCATATCCTGTATCCCGAAACCAGCTCAAGCCCTTTCCCGGGTTTGCAACAAAAGAAACCCCATTTGTTACAGAACTGCTTATCTGTTTTTCCAGTGTCGCCTGTATTCCTGCAGTACGGGAATCTCCCACAAAAATGACCTTACTGTACATCATACCGATCGCCGGACGAGCCATCTCATCGGAACTGATGTCCTTCTCCAGTGCACGGTTAAATACCGTCGCATACAGATTGGTGTTTTTGTTGATCCGCAGAAGTTCGCCGGCTTCGTAATCCGGATCTGTGGAAGAACCGGTCCGTCTGGTCTTAGACCAGCCCATAAACGTATAACCTTCCGCATTGGGTACGGATGGGAACTTAAGATAACCGCCCTTTCCAAGCGTTACTGTCTTCCATATTGTTCCGTTTGACTTACGGAGATTTACTTTTACTGATTGCATCTGTACGGAATAATATCTGATATTACCGGAGATTTTAATCTTCGTTCCTGCTTTTTTTGCAGTAGATGCCTTGCCGTTCTTTGCTGTCGACCAGCCAAGACTTACATATCCCGATCTGGACGGAACTGCAGGTAATGTGTAATATGTACCCTCTTCTACTTTTTTCTGCAGCTTCTTATATGCGGAATTGGTGCTTCCATTTCCAAGATAGAAGTTTACGGTATAATACTTACTCTTTCTGCGGACCGCATACAGAGTCATGTCTTTTCTGACCTTTACGCTGGCACCTGCTTTATATACTACCTTACTGCTCCCCTTCCGTGTGGTCCATCCGAGATTCTGATATCCCACAGCCTTGGGTACTGCCGGAAGCCGGATCGTGGTATTTAATGTCACATTCCGTGTCAGTGCGGTATACGTCTTACTTTTGCTGGTACCTGAATTATTATTGAACTTAACGGTATAAACAAGCTTCGCCGCCGACACCTTATGCGATGCAGCCGGCACAAAGATCAGTGCAGCTGCCACAAGTACCAGCAGAAGCCATTTTATCCGAAAGGCCTTTCCGGTTTTTTCCCTGTTTTTCATATAAACAAACTCCTCCTGAAATACATATCCATCCCCGGGTGCCTCCGTACTTTTTACAGAGTATTAATAAATCTCATAAATGCATCCCTGCCCTCTGGTGTGCATTTATAAACACCGGCATCCTCCAGTACATGAACAAATACATTGCCCACTTCCCTGCGAAGGACTTCCTGGATATTATCTTTATCAAGTTTCTCATATTTTGGCAGAAATTCTGCAACCCATGCAGCATGTTTCTCGATTTTCTCATTGGAAGCGATATCCCTGCCGCTTAAAATGTATTCTTCAAGAAGCTCCAGCTCTTCTTTCAGACGTGCCGGAAGAACAGCGAGTCCCATAACTTCGATAAGACCGATATTCTCTTTCTTGATATGATGATAGCATGCATGCGGATGATAAACCCCCAGCGGATGCTCCTCTGTTGTGATATTGTTACGTAATGTCAGATCCAGTTCAAAGGTATCTCCCACTTTACGTGCGATCGGTGTGATGGTGTTATGCGGCTCTCCGTCTGTTTCTGCAAAGATAAATGCAGCCTCATCCGTATATCCTCTCCAGCCTGCCAGTACATGTGTTGCCAGATCGATCAGTCTCTTCTCGTCTTTACTGCGGATACGCAGTACGGAAAGAGGCCATTTTACAATGCCGGTTTCCACATCTTCGTATCCCGGGATCGTCACATGCTTTTCAATCTCTGCCTTTGCCATGGCAAAGGTATAATGCCCGCCCTGGAAATGATCGTGGCTGAGGATAGAACCTCCTACGATCGGAAGGTCCGCATTGGAGCCAAGGAAATAATGTGGGAACAGCTTTACAAAATCAAACAGCTTGATAAAGGTATTTCTCTCGATCTTCATCGGAGTATGCTGACTGTTAAATACGATACAATGTTCATTGTAGTAAACATATGGAGAGTACTGGAAGCCCCATGGACTGTCATTGATGGTGATCGGGATGATCCTGTGGTTCTCCCTTGCCGGATGATTGACTCTTCCTGCATAGCCTTCATTTTCCGGACAAAGCAGACATTTTGGATAGCTGCTGGATTTTACCAGCTTGGCAGCTGCGATAGCCTTTGGGTCTTTTTCCGGTTTGGACAGGTTGATCGTGATATCAATCTTGCCATATTCGCTGTCTACTGTCCATTTCTGATCTTTTTTTACGCGATAACGTCTGATATAGTTACTGTCCTGACTTAGCTTATAAAAATAATCTGTGGCTTTCTCCGGATCTTCTTTATAAGCATCCCAGAATTCTCTCTGTACCTGAGCAGGACGCGGCATCAGACAGTTCATCAGTTTTGTATCAAAGAGATCTCTGTACACAATACTGTCCTCGATGATGCCCCTCTTTACAGCCTCATCAAGAAGTTCGTTCAAAGTCTCCTCAAGATTGATTTTAGCATACTCTGTCTCCGGTTCTGTATATTCGCTTTCCCCAAAGGCATCCAAAAGAAGATTGGTTGCATAAATTCTTTCGCATTCCGGAGTAATACCACTCTCCACCCCATACTGTACCAGTTTTTTAATACTTTCACTTAACATTGCTTTTTCCCCTTTCCTGTCGCGCTTTTCCCGGAAAAACAGGAACTTTTTTCCTGTCTTCCGATTTATGCCAAACGGGAACTCCCGTCTTGCCATCCTACTGTAACTCCATAGCCTTCATCCGGCCTGCTCTGTAAGCATCACTCTATGACGTTTTCTATATAGGTGAGAAATACATTTCCGGCACTCTCAAACAGCGCTGTACTGTCATTCATTCCATACGGGCTGATCTGCCCTGTTGCCGGATCATAAAGATAGGTATTATATTCATCATAGCCTACGATCACCACACTGGAATTTTCTCCTGTCTTGGCGATCACCGGTCTCTGGGCACTGACCTCATAAAGAACATTGTCAAGAGTGCAGCCGGTCAGATCGATCACCGTTCCCATATCACCAAGGCTATCCTGAAGTTCTTTTTTCTTCCAGTTGGCTGTACGTATACTTTCCGGTACATCTTCTATATTCATCTGAAGCTTTGTTTTTTTGTTTCCACGTTCCCAGACATACTGCTGCGCACGGTTAAGTACCACTCCAGTCTGCGCATCCGCGCGTTTCACAGCTGCAGCCGGATCGGTATAGATACGGTCAAGAGAACCATATGCATAAACATAATAAAGTTCTCCCTGTGGAACGGTAGTATCCAATGTTACCGATGAGTCTTCAGTACTCTCGATCTTGGAACAAACAAGCAGCGGACTGTCTGTCTCCGGTTTCTGGGTCATGGTCAGGCGGATCAGCGTTCCTGCACGGTTTGTAGTGATCAATGCTACATCTATCTGGCTTCCGGATGCTTTTTTGTTATTCATGATATTGTCCTTTTTCTGGACTGTATAAGCATTCCCCGATTTTGCAGAAAGTTCAAACTCCATCATGGTACTGCCAACCGTTACGTTGGTGATATAAAGGCCATCCTGACGATACTCTTTTTTCACCTTTCCTTTAAAGCTTTCAATGCGGAATGTACTGATTCCCTCTGTTTCATGTCCGTTGGCATCCGTAAGAATGTCTTCATCGGAAAGGATCCCATATACCAGATCTTCATTCATAAATCCCAGAGCTCTCAGATTTTTTCCGCTTTCCGGCGAAATATCTCTTGTTTTCAGAGAATCAAATTCAATTTCCCGAATCTTCCCTGCATCATCTCCGGATTCGATCAGCCATGCTGCATGTGCCTTGGTATCTGACACGACAAAACGGTTCTGTTTGATCCCTTCTTCCAGAACCTGTGAGGTTCCTGTCTCAATATCTACCTGATACAGCTTCTGTGCAAACAGCAGAAACAGCTGATTGTTTTTGTTTACATAAGTGAGTGTTCCAAGATCTTCCTTCAGGAACTCGTAGGATTCTGTACTTGGTATGAATACTTTTTCTTCCACCACATTACGGTCGCTGTTGTAGTGATAAACACAGACACCGCTGTACCCCTCGTGAACACCACGATTCATGTAACCGTACAATACAAAGTCCACATCCCCGTTATCTGCCACTCGGATGATCTTGATATCATGTTCGTTGCGCACATATCTGGAATCGTTATCTTCCTCTTTGCGGAAGCTGAAGACCCTTGTGATCTTTCCGCTGGACGGTGCATAAGACCAGAGATCCCCATCCTGCTCAAAAGCAACAATCTTTCCACTGCTATCTGAAGCATAGGTGACATTCTTGTCACGGACACCCAGAAGCAGGCCTGCATCGGAAACTACCTTCTGAGACGGATCAAATACCTTCGTTGCAGAACGTTTAAAATCCAGCAGCATGATCCTTGTTTCTGTATAACGCATACGGTAAAATTCCGTAACATCATAAATTTCGGTTTTACCCTCATCATCCTGTGCGGAAACCTGATAATCCAGCGTGATACTTGCAGTCGTTTCATTGATATCATCGATCAGCGGAACTCCTTCCATGTAGAGCTTCGGAGAAAGGGATCCCCAGCTGATATTGGAAAGTCCGGAATTGATGGAAATATTATTGTAATTCGTTCCGCCGGAAATATCCTCCGCTTCCAGATATCCGGTCAGCGCATCTGCCTGTTCCTTGTCCAGACACTTTGTGGAAAAATCCTTGACAAACTGAAGATACGCTTCTGTATTCAACTGGGTTCTGGAAACCACTCTTGTATAGTAGTAAACTTCCCCCTCACTGGTATCCAGCGTGATCTGCATGGAATACTCCTGGTTCATGCGAAGATCACTGCCGATCTCAATCTCTGTACTTAAACAGCCGTTGTCCTCTTTCGTGAGATTCTTGATCTTACGGTTCTCCATAACCTTGCTTCCGTCTGAAGTCCGTACCTCATAAGCAAGCCCTGTTACTGTATCAGCATATGGGTTGATCTCAAAAGACACTTTTTTGGTCGTATCCAGCGGAGTAATACTTCCTCTCATGAAATCGGTCTGCATCTGCTGTCTGTATCCATACATCTTATTTGCCTGGGTACTTCCGATCTTTACCATAACCTCCGGAAGTGTGGCATCGTTCATATCTGAGCGGTTATCTGTAGACTGACTGTTCATCAGAAATGAGGTCCCGGCTACTACTGCTACAAAGATCACCAGCAGTATCGCTCCCTTACGTAGGATCTTCATCATGTCATTCTCCCTTCTGTGAGGCTGACTCTTCCGGATAAAGAAGCCTGTCCAGGGTAGGAGCCACATGAAGAGCCTTCATGGTATCCGAAAAACTGTCCCTGCTCTTTTTCTTTCCGGTTTTTACTGCGCGGATCAGAATATTCTTTGGTGTATGTTCCATATCGATAAATTCAAGAAGCTGGGTTTCATATCCTTTGCTTTCCAGAAGCTCGGCACGAAGACCATCTGTGATCAGAGCTGCCATTCTTTCCTTCAGGATCCCATAACGCATAACAGGCTGGAGCATTTCGTTTCGGATCTGACGATTCAGTTCATGCTGACAGCATGGAACAGACAGGATCACCTGAGCCCCCCATTCCACTGCCTTGGCCAGAGCGAAATCTGTTGCTGTATCGCAGGCATGAAGTGTCACCACCATGTCCACAGAAGAAACGCCTTCGTACCCTGCAATATCTCCCTGGTAAAAATGCAGCTTGTCATAACCATAAGATCTGGCCAATTCACTGCAATGCCGTATCACATCTTCCTTAAGATCCAGCCCTATGATGTTTACATCAAAACCCTCCAGTTCTCTGAGATAATAATACATAGCAAAAGTAAGATAGGATTTTCCGCAGCCAAAATCCAGGATTGTGATCTCTCTGTCTTTAGGAAGCTTCGGAAGGATATCCCTGATAAACTCCAGAAAACGATTGATCTGTCTGAACTTGTCATATCTGGAAGCAACGATCTTTCCATCCTTTGTCATAACTCCCAGATCCACCAGAAACGGAGCTGCCGTTCCCTCTCTGAGAATGTACTGTTTCACCCGGTTATGAGGAGCGATCTTTATCTTCTCATTCTGTGCAGGCCCGTGTTGTTTTGTTTTGATGGTTGCTTTCCCTTTCTTGCTGATAAGGATACTTCCATCCTGACTGCGTCCGGTTGCCTGAAGCTGACGAAATTCCTCCATGGCATGCTCCAGATAAGCGATCATCTCTTCCCTGGTAAAATTCTTATGATAAACCTTCGTCCCTTCTGTCATGGACGCCTGGTAAAAAATCTGACCCTTCAGCTCCACAGGACGAAGCTTCACCTTGGAAGGTCCCTCGCCAGTCCTGCGGCCACTGACAACAGCCTGTATCAGCTGTTCATTAATCTGTTCTTCTAAAAATTCCCTTATTGTTTTCATCATACTTCCATTATATTCACTTTTTGTTTTATTGTATATGGACAGATGTTGTGCGAACCAGTTTTGGTTGCTTCTGCCAGTATCACTGTATCGTTCATGGGTAAACCGCCATTTTAATACTCAGTGCGAAAACATTTTCTGCACCTTCTCCTCCTGCATCTTCGTCTGGAAATCTCCTGATACACCAGCACTTCGATCAGATCATCCAGGAACCCTCCTGGAATCTCCTGTACACTGGTATCTCCTTCCATCTGTCCTTTCACCTGGTGACAGATGTGATAGAGCATGAAACGATCCGGATATTCATCATACAGCCGGCTTCCCTCATAATCCAAAAGCTGACACTGTGCTTCCGCTTTTTCCTGGATCCTTCGGGCTGTATCCGGATAGTATGATCTCATCAGATCAAATTCCTTTTCCTGTTCTCTCTCTTCATTATAAAAACCAGGACTTCCCTGTGTAGCATAAAACGGATAAAAATCTGGATAGATCATAACTCTTCTGCTGTCCTCTCTCTGCTATCTCTTACAGTATATGCAGAAGAAAAATGACGGTTCCCTCCAAAGTTCCGATCAGGCCATCCGTTTCAGCATTCCCTGGGTCAGACGTACGCTGTGCTCAATTGCAAGCTTTTCAAAAGCCGGATAATCCATGTTTGCACTATTATCTGCTTTATCTGAGATAGCACGGATGATCAGGAATGGAATCCCGTTAAGAGCTGCTGCCTGTCCGATCGCTGCGCCCTCCATCTCAACAGCATAGGCGCTGAATTCCTTTACAATATTATCTTTTACACCCTGATCACATACAAACTGATCTCCGGAAGCAATTCTTCCTTCAAAAACCCTGATCTCCGGATTTACTTCCTCGCATACATCATGTGCGATCTTACGAAGGCACTCATCTGCCTGGAAAGAAAACTCTTTCATCTGCGGGATCTGTCCCTTCGGATATCCGAATCCGGTTGCATCCATATCATGATGAAGAACATCTGTGGAAAGTACGATATCTCCAATATTGATATCATTGTTAAGGCTTCCTGCGATACCGGTATTGATCACCGTTTCCACCTGAAAGAGATCTGCCAGGATCTGGGTGCACATGCCGGCATTTACCTTACCGATCCCGGACTGTACCACAACTACCTTCTTTCCTTCCAGAACACCCTCATAAAAATCCATTCCGGCTCTGGTAGTAATGGATACATTCTCCATAACCTCTTTCAGTCTTGCTACTTCCTGTTCCATTGCTCCTATGATTCCAACACATTTCATGATCTGTAAATCCTCTCTTTCAATATGATATCCCGCTGAATTTCACATTTTTTTCCGTTCAGCAGTATCTTTTTCTTTTTCTACATTGTTCATTATAACAAATTTTATTTTTTATGGAAACTTTTTTTGAGAGATGCTATAATCGATAAATAAACAGAACAGGAGGTAACCAGAATGGTTTATAAGACAAAAGGCGTCTGTGCTCAGGGAATTGAGTTCGAGATCGACGATAATAAAAAAGTTCACAATATCAAGTTTACAGGCGGATGTTCCGGAAACACACAGGGTGTTGCACAGCTTGCAGAGGGAATGGATGCAGATGAAGTGATCTCCCGTCTGGAAGGCATCCGCTGCGGATTCAAACCAACTTCATGTCCGGATCAGCTTGCAAAAGCCATCCGCCAGGCATTGAACGAAGGCTGATCTCACATAATCTTATTTTGTATATCGGATTTATCATCACCCTGCGAAAAATTTCCGCAGGGTGATTTTAGAATGATCTGACAAAATAACTGCCTCAACGTTATTCGGTTAAATATCCGTTCTATCCCACTTGTCACACAGTGACTGGATATCTCTTGCAAAACGATCCAGATCTTTATTGGGGCAGCCTTCATTCTTCCGGATCACGGACATCAGGCGACGTCCCATAGCCAGCAGCTTCTCATATGCACGGGCAGCCTTGGTTGTTTTCGGCGAAGCAGTTGCCTTTACGATCCGAACACCAACAGCCTCATGGATACACCGATTCTCCAGAAGATCATATTCAGTTCCACTAAAGGGTGCTGTTGCATCATACCCAAGCTCTTCTTTAAGCCTCTGGGCAAAAATCTCCGTCACCGTATCATCACCATGCGTAACAAATACGTGTTTTGGTCTCGTCTCAAAGGCTTTCGCCCATTCTATAAGTCCGTTTACATCAGCATGACCGCTAATTCCCGGCATTTTGCATATTTCAGCAGCTACCTGCACAGTCTCACCAAACAATTTCATCTCCACAGCACCTTCCAATAATGCCCGTCCCGGAGTTCCGATAGCCTGGTATCCAACAAAAAGAATGGTATTTCTGGGATTCCACAGATTGTGTTTCAGATGATGTTTGATACGACCAGCATCACACATACCGCTGGCGGAAATGATCACCTTGCAGTCCTCATCAAAATTGATAGCTCTGGAATCATCGGTAGTAACGGAGGTCTTCAATCCCTGGAAGGATAACGGATTGATACCTTTATTCAAAAGATCCATTGCTTCCTCATCATAGCAGGTATATGCATTCTCACTGAAGATCGTAGTTGCCTCATTGGCAAGGGGACTGTCTACATATACCGTAAAACCATCATGGCCGTGAACCAGTCCCTGTTCTTTGATCTGTCGGATAAAATACAGCATTTCCTGAGTACGGCCTACTGCAAAGGACGGGATCACCAAACTGCCACCTCTGTCAAAGGTCCTCTGGATGATCTCTGCCAGTATTGCCGGATAATCCGGACGTTCTCCATGACTGCGGTCTCCGTAGGTAGATTCCATCACAACATAATCTGCCTCTCGGATATATACCGGATCCCTGATCAGCGGCTGATTGATATTTCCGATATCGCCGGAAAAAACGATCTTTTCTGTTTTATCCTCTTCCGTCATCCAGACTTCAATACTGCTGGAGCCAAGAAGATGTCCTGCATCCACAAATCTTACTTCGATTCCCTCTGCCGGTTTGATGATCTTATCATATGGGCATCTGACGAAGTTCCGGAGCACACCCATGGCATCTTCCATCGTGTATGCAGGAATAAATTCCGGTTTTCCTTCTCTCCGCCCCTTTCGGTTTCTCCACTCAGCCTCGAACATCTGGATATGTGCGCTGTCACGAAGCATGATATCGCAGAGATTACAAGTTGCCTCTGTCGCATAGATCGGCCCCTGATAGCCTTTTGCATACAAGGCCGGAAGATTTCCGGAATGATCCATGTGTGCATGTGTCAGAAGCACAAAATCCAGATCACCCGGAGCCACCGGAAGCTCCTTATTTTCATAATAATCCGGTCCCTGCTCCATTCCATAATCCACCAGAAACTTCCGTCCTGCCGCTTCCAGATAATAACAGCTTCCAGTCACCTCATGCGTAGCACCGATAAATGTTATCTTCATGCACAAGCCCCCTTTTCCGTCCCACGTTCTGAAATTTCCATATCAAAAAAGCCTGAAGGATCTCTCTGTGATATCCGATCGTCCAGAAACGCTGTGATATACAATTCCAAGAAGAAATAATCGACTTTTTGTTTATTAACGGTTTGTTATTGTATTTATTATACACGAAATATATGTTTTTTGACAGTCTTTTTGTGAAATATGTTTCTTTTTTTAAGGGGATTTTTTTAGATTTTTTGATATTATTCAGAATTTTTAGACATTCCCCAGCGAAGGTAATGTAAAGTTTACTGGATTTTTTATTTTTTTTGGGGGTGTGGCATCGCTGGGGGTGTGATTTATTTTGTTGATTTGTTATTTTACGAGAATACCATTGGTCAGAGTCCTTGTTGCTTCCTTGCTACCATCTTTCGCTGCATGATAGCCTCGTACACGATAATAATATCCACTTGGAACAATAACTATAATATCTTTAACTAAATTACTTGCATTTGATGCGGTAAATTTCCAACTTTTATATGTAGAGTATGTCCCATTTACTTTTCTTTCCAAATAAATTTCCAAATAAACGGTATTGCATACATGATGGCACTGAGTTATTCCAGAAATCCCAACTTTATTACTTGCCATCTTTTTTATCGTTGTTGTTCCAAAACTTAAATTATTGCCTCTAAGAACACTGTACGTCGTATCTTCTGCATAATCTTCGTTTGTATCCGTTTCCACTGAAAAATCATCTGACAAACTTTCTGCCATCGCTGGAACTGCAAATAATATACTACAGCAGCATGCTAAAAACAACAGGCTTACTATTTTTTTCATTTTCTCTTTCATATAATGTCTTTCCTCCTTTAAACTTTCATTACACTATATATACGATGTAGAAAAGACATTATCTCGCTAAAATTTTATATTTTGAATCAATTTTATAAACTCCTTTTCTTCCATTTGAGCTTCTATTTGATAAAACTCTGTAGAATTATTCCAATACGCAACATAACTGACTTTCTTATCTCCTTTTGCCATTATTTTTTTTACCTCAATACGAATTTCCTCCTCCGGTAATTTAATAGTTTCTATTTCTTTTCCATCTAAACTTGCACCACTGCTTTTAGTTTCTTTATCATATTTATTAACATATACCGTTAAAATTGTATCCTCATAATCATACTGCAATAAAGCATATTCAAAGTCTTTACTGACATTGTAGTCTTTAAATTTGAAACCTTGAGGACGATACATTAAATATGGCAAATCAATATCCAATTTCTCTTCTATATCATCGATTGCCTTTTGTTCGTCTTCATATTCTTTCTCACTCTTTCTATCGTTATCTATTACAATCTTCGTATCATCCCCAACCCAATACCTCACAGAATCAATAAAATAACTCCTGTTTGCCTGGCTGGTCATGCTTGCGGCAAAGATACCGGCTGAGCATACAAGTACTGCTGCCGCTACGTGAGCTGCTTTATGACTTTTCTTTTCGGGCAGATAAACGATTTTTACATTCTCTTTATGATCATCAGTTTTAATACTGTCAGTTTCGTCTTCTTTGTAAACACCATCTGCTTTCAGTTTTTCTACAAGCCTCTGATAAGCAGCCTTTGCCTCCTCTTCTGTTTCTCCATCATCAGGAATCACTCCATCTGGAAACAGGATTTTTTCCATCTCTTCGGTTTCTTTTTCATATTCTTCTGCCAACCATTTTTTCAGTTCAGCATCCCTGAAATTTTCCATTATTTTTCTCCTGTAATCCTATCTTTCCTTGACAATTCCCCCGTTAGAGTTCATATTTAATGATAGTATATGACTATTCAGGAGGAATCCAAATGAAACACATCGTACTTACCGGCGGTGGTACTGCCGGACATGTAACTCCAAATATTGCCCTGATCCCAAAGCTCAGGGAGCTTGGTTATAAGATTTCCTACATCGGTTCCTACGAAGGAATCGAAAAAAAACTGATCGAAGAACTTGGAATCCCATATTATGGAATCTCATCCGGAAAGCTGAGACGTTACTTCGATCTCAAAAACTTCTCTGACCCGTTTCGTGTACTGAAGGGATTCAGCCAGGCCAGAAAGATTCTGAAAGAGCTGAAACCGGACGTTGTTTTTTCTAAAGGCGGTTTCGTTACGGTTCCCGTTGTGATCGCGGCCAAACGTTTAAAAATCCCCGCATTGATCCACGAGTCCGACATGACTCCAGGTCTTGCCAATAAACTCTGTCTCTCTTCTGCATCCAGAATCTGCTGTAATTTTCCTGAGACAGTCGCCAATCTTCCAGCTGACAAAGCAGTTCTCACAGGAACTCCGATCCGCCAGGAACTTCTTTCCGGAAATGCGGAAAACGGTCGTAAATTCTGTGGTTTCACTGCTGACAAACCGGTACTTATGGTTATCGGTGGTAGTCTGGGAGCTGCTTCTGTCAATGATAATGTCCGCAAGATCCTCCCTGAACTTCTGAAGGAATTCCAGGTTGTTCATCTCTGCGGAAAAGGAAAAACTGATGAATCTCTCAACGGTACTGCCGGATACGTCCAGTATGAATATATCCAGGACGAGCTTCCGGATCTGTTTGCCATGGCTGATATCGTGATCTCCCGCGCAGGCGCTAACGCAATCTGTGAGATCCGCGAACTTCATAAGCCAAATCTTCTGATCCCGCTTTCTGCCAAAGCCAGTCGTGGTGACCAGATCCTTAACGCTCGATCCTTCGAACGCCAGGGCTTCAGTAAAGTGCTGGAAGAAGAGGAGATTACAGAAGAAAAGCTTCTGGAAACCATCCGCCAGCTCTATACCGATCGTCAGAAATATACAGATGCTATGGCAGGAAACGGCCAGGTAGATTCCATCAGTAAGATCACTGATCTTATTGAAGAATGCGCCAGAGCCTGACTATATTTCCACAACAGCCATATGAAAACTCTGCCACTCCCTTCCGGGCTGGCAGGGTTTTCTTTTATTCGTATACTTTGCGAAATTCTTCCTGCAGCCAGCGCTTCGCTTTATATATCCTGTTATTGACACCACTTTTCGTCAGACCATATTCTTCTGCAACTGTTTCAACGGAAATCTCCAGATATTTGACCTGAATTAAGATCTCATAATTTATCGGCTGTTTCTTTCGAAATCTTCTCAGCACCATATACATAAATTCTTTCTTCTCTTTACGCAGAAATACCTCTTCCGCATCGACCGAATTCTGTTCTTCCAGAAATGCCGCAACTTCTTCCTGACAGACAAACTCATGCTTGGAGCTTGATTTCTTTATATAATCCAAAGCCTTATTCATAGATGCCCTCTTGATCAGAGAAAACATCATCTTTTCATTATCAATATTCAGGCCATCCTTTATAGTATACATTTTGTAAAGTACATCCTGACTGACATCATCAGCAGTACTCCAGTCATGGAGAACCCCATACGCATACCCTCTGGATATTTTTCGGTATTTAAGATAAAACTCTTCAAATGTCTGATTATTCATTTTTCCTCTTTAGTGGCTATTTGTCATTCTTTAATTTTCTTTAAGATTTCATCTCTCACCTCATCGCTGAGTTCTCCGGGTTTCCAGGTTAAACCAACACCATCTCCCTCATATCTCGGAATCAGATGCATGTGAAAATGAAACACAGTCTGTCCTGCGATCTCTCCATTGTTCTGCACAACATTAAATCCATCACAGTTCAGTGCATCTCTCAGCTTTCCTGCCATTTTTTTAGCCAGGATCATTGCTTTTCCAGCAGTCTCATCCGGAAGTTCATAAATATTCGCTGCATGCTTTTTCGGCAGGATCAATGAGTGTCCTTTGCTTGCCGGTCCCAGATCCAAAATCACGCGAAATTCCTCATCCTCATAAAGTGTTGCTGATGGAATCTCTCCATTTGCGATTTTACAAAATATGCAATCTCCCATTATTTTGTCCTCCTTGTTTGCAAAATTATTTTATCTATATTCTTATTTTGTCGTATTTTCTCGAATTTTTCAATACTGTTCTTGTTGATATTTGAAATTTCTGATGTTAATATTTTTTCGAGGTGATAATATGTGCAACGATACTACAGTCAGTAAATTGAAAAACGATTTTCATTATACACTTTCAAAATTTTCACATGAACTCCGGAATCCTCTGACTCTTATTAACAGCGGACTCCAGATGATCGCATCTGCACATCCTGAGGTCAAAGAATATGAGCACTGGGATGATGTTATGGATAATCTTGATTATGTAAAAGAACTTCTTGATGAACTTTCTGCATTTAATAATGCAGGCCATGTCAAAAGAGAAAACATTGACACCTGCAGCTACCTCCGAACGATCCTTTCCTCCATAAAACCTACTCTGAATTATCTGGAGATCACACTTGAAACAGATATTCCGGATTCATTGCCATCGATGGCTCTTGACCGGATCCGTGTCCGGCAGATGCTTCTGAATCTTCTGAAAAACGCATGGGAAGCCGTTCCCATTCCCGGAGGAAAGATTTCTTTTTCTGTCATTCCGGAAAATTCCGGCATCCGCATTGATATCCGGGATAACGGATGTGGAATCTCAAAGGAACAGCAGGCTACGATATTTCAGCCATTTTTTACAACCAAAGAATCCGGGACCGGCCTTGGCCTTGCTGTTTCAAAACAGATCGCTCAGGCACACAGTGGAGACATCACGCTTGAGAGCGCTCCCGGTCAGGGAACTGTTTTCCATATTTTTCTGGGATGATAAAGAATTACAGCGATCAGGAAACCACTCAACAAACCGCCTATATGCGCTACGTTATCCACGCCTTCACTTGCAAATCCGAAATACAGTGAAAATGCGGCCATGATCAGCATCTGTCTGACAGTCAGATCCGCCACTCTTCCTCTGTGCCGTATGATCACATAGATCATACCGCCCATGACTGCAAAAACAGCTCCGGAAGCTCCTGCAGATAAAGAAGCGTTTCCTGCATACATATCAAAAAACAAAGAGAGCATATTTCCGCCCAGACCACCAAATATATAGATCAGAAAAAATTTTATCTTTCCTGTTACCGGTTCCAGCCTCTGGCCAAGCACAAACAGAACCAGCATATTATTGATCAGATGCGGCGCACCAAAATGCAGAAACATACTGCTAAACAGCCGATACCACTGTCCCTGTTCCAGGATCAGCGGTGCATAAGCAGCACCGCATTCCAGCATATGCTGCCCGTTCTCCGAACCGCCGGTAAATTCCACCACAAGAAAGATCAGCGTATTTATGAGGATCAGTAAAACTGTCACAGGTTCTTTTTTTATTTCTTCCAATTCCGGCCTCTTTCCACAGCGGTTCCGGAAATATTCCCCATAACTCGCTGTTATAATCTGAAAATTTAAATTTATTTCATTATTTTAACAGATTTTCATCAGGCGGACAACCTACGGCCCTATATTAATACGATACAAAACCGGATTTTTCGCTCTGTTATTTCAAAAAAATATAACGGGCCTGTGCAAAATCAACTTCATCCTCATCCTCCAGCAAGTAATCTTCTCCTGTTTTCAGAAGCTGTCCATTTACAGAAGTCCCATTTCTGGAGTTCAGATCTGCCAGATAATATGCCCCCTCCCTTTTTCGGATCTTGGCATGGATTCTGCTGACAGTTGGTATATTGATCACTGCATCCGCCGCAGTTTCCAGTTTTCCGATCACTGTGATATCTCTTTCCAGATAAATGGTAGCCAATTCCCCCGGTTCCCGGCTCACCAATGTAGCAGGACCTTTGGATGCACCTGCAGAAAGAACTACCGTTTCACCAAATCCATCTAAAAAATCTTCCGCTTTTGTCGGAATATTTTTTTTGATCTGTTCCAGTTCTTTTCTGCTGTCACCGGCATTGCACCCGGACAGCGCACCAGATTCTTTCTGATCTTCAGCATATACAGCTGCCTCTTTTTCCGCCGCACCATATTTCTGTTCAGGCACCGGCGTATCCAGTTTTTTCTTTTTTCCACAGACTTTTTTGATCAGAATATAGCTCAGCATCCCCAGTATCATTGCTGCAAGAATTCCCAGAAGAAAAATTTCTTTGCTTATTCTTGGAATATATCCGCCGGCCATTCCTGCCGTAATTCCTAGAAGAAGCACCAATGCTGCACCAAATCCAGCCACTGGCTTCCATATTTTGTTTGTTTTCCGCTTCTGTGAGTCCGCTGAAGATTTTTTCTGTTTTTCATTTCCGGACACACTGGCTCTTTCCCAGCCTTCCACCTGCCACAGATCCTCTGCTTTTTCCTCCTCTGTCATCCTGTTTTCTTCCTGGACCACTGTTTTCTTTTTTTCATATGGAGAAAAATCTTCCTCGTCGCTGTTACATATTTTATATAACTCTTCCTTGATGTATTCCAGATGAAAGCTGTCCTCCAGTGCACGTCTGTATACATTATATCCCAGCATAACCGCTTTTCCGTCTTCATGATCCAGCTTTGGAAGGATATACTCCGCAAGACTCTGAAACTGTTTCTGTATTTCCCCATGAAATCCCGGAAGATAACAAAATCGGACACTTTTTCTTTCCGCATCCAGATAGATATATTCCGGTTCCAGGATCAGCTGACAGGGATTCAAAAGATACTCGGACATTTCTTCCATGATCTGTATAAAGCCTCCCAGTATCACCTGAAGCGACTCCAGATCCATCTTTTTTTCCTCAAAAAGCGCAGTCATGGAATGCCTGGAAGTTATATCATAATACACCATGAATTTTCCGTCGATTCCCTGTATCCGACACTGAAGAAGATCAGGCACAGCATTGGCCACGATCATCCTTACCTGATAAGAATCTGTATCGATTCTCTCATCTCCTGTCAGGATCAGATAATTATGATTCATATCTCTTTTATATTCCGTTCTCATTTTATGGCGTCACCTCTCCCAGCATATCCACAGTTCCTTTTACCTTGCGGATCCACCCCACAGGCCGCAGAGGCTTTGCCTTACCACTGACTTCCAGCTTCCATTTCTGCCCCAGGAACCCGGCAGGTACTTCCAGTCTGTAAGTTACTTTCACAGTTTTTCCTGCATTTGTCCGCATGCTCAGATTCTCTCCTCCCGGCAGCCCGATATCTCCCAGCATTCTTCCCTGTATATCCGCCTTTTCATATATGTTCCCTTTCTTTTTATATCCTTCCATACTGCCGCTGACTGCTGCCTCATAAGCTGCCGCAGTGAGATATGCTCTGTCATGTACAAAAAAATCCAGATACAGCACTCCGATCAGTATCATAAGCACCAGAGGCATGAGCAATGCAGCTTCTATTGTAAAGCTTCCCTTTTTTATTTTTCTCACAAAAATATCCCTCCAAAATATCCGATCAGCAGAAACGGTACAAAAGGAATTTCCTCACTTCGACTCTTTTTTAGCATAAGATACTCAATACCTGAGTAGATTCCGCACAACAATAATGCACCACAGAGGATCCCTGCCAGTTCTCCGGCTCCCAGCACAGAGCCCATTGTCAGTATCAGCAATCCGTCTCCAAATCCGACCCTTCCTCCACTGATCAAAGCGATCAAAATTATAAATACTCCGATTCCCATGGAAATAATCCCTGCCGGCCAGAGAAGCCCCTGTCTGATCCGCCACAGGATCCCGCCTGCCAGAAATATAAAAAGCACCGGTAAACAGATTTCTTTTTTTCGGATATCTGTCCAGGTATTAATTACAAGAAGTACAGTCATGCAAATTTTTACACTGCTCATGATCTCTCCCTTCAGCCACATCGTCCGCAGGCACTCATTTCACCGGAAACCTCGGTTTCTTTCACCATCCGTACAGATCGTTTCAATGCGCTGCAGCTTTCCCTGTTATGAAAACGGTTACTCTTTTTTGTGATATATACCACTCCGGCCGGTTCCTGCCCACGACTGCACAGCTCACAGACCTGATACTTTTCTCCATATGCATTTTTTAAAGCTTTAACCGAAGAGCCTGATATCTGCTGAACAGACAGATTCAGATAACTGCACCCCAGTTTTCTGTGATACACACTTCCTGATTCTGTCACATACACCATAGGCTGGCTCTCCACTGTATCCTTTCCATTTTCGTATACCACACCATTCCACGTATGAACCTTTACCGTATTATGGAACCATATTTTAGGAAGCGGGATCAGACCGCCTATGGGCTGATAGGAATATACGTCCGGCAATGTGATCGTTTCTGTACCTGAACCGCCGGCACCATACGCATACATACCTGCTTCCTTTGCTTTCTGGCACAAGCCGGTCAGATGCTCCGTCTGTACCTTGTAAATATCCATAAAAGAAAGCAGCGTGATCACTCCGAAAAAAAACAGCGGCAAAACCATCGCAGTCTCCAGGGTAAGACTTGCTTTTTTCAGAAAGGTGCACAGGGATACTTTTCCAGAAAGCGTTTTCCGGCTTATCGGGGAAAGCAGGAAAAAAGCTCTTCGAGAGCGCCTTTCTCTTTTTTGATCCAGTCTGTTTATCTGATTTTTATCTTCTTTTTCTTTCTGAAAAAGCATCCCTGTACACCTCTCTTTCTATTCATACGCATACTGACGTGTAACTGTAAATATTTTCCGTCTGTTTGCTTTTACATCTGCAGACGCTTCCATGGCAGTGATGCAGTGATCCATCTGAAAACCTGGTCTTTTTCCCTTTTCACGTACAGAGCACTCGATCATGTCCATTCCTCTCAGAACTTTATCCTGTTTTCCTTTCGCCATAAGCAGAACCTGAAGATAATCCTCATAAGACATTCCATTCCCTGCATCCTTTCTTGAAGAATCCAGTTTGTCCAGGATATTGGGCAGATTACTCAAAGACAGCTGCCAGTCTGAGGAGTTTTTTATAAGAGGTACATGTCCTCCTGCAAAAAGTTCCCGGACATCCAGAATACTCTCCGCAAATGCCCAGCAAAAAATCAGTGCCGCTTCGATCACTGCTGCCGCCGGTGGGATCAGAAAACCTGATGCAATCGCCAGCGCCAGTGTTTCAACCTGTATCCGTTTTCCACCATCTGAAAGCAGATACGCCATGTTAACCCCCTGACGGATCACCAGAAGTTTTCCTGCCACGGACTTCAGATTTTCCCGATCACTGTTCTTCCCTCCAAGAATATATTCCACCTGATAATTCAACCCCGCCGCTGCCGGTCTTCGATAATTTCCCAGTTTCTTTAGCAGATACTGTCCAAACAATATTCCGGACGTATACGAATTATCGGATCGTATATCCGTATCCAACATTAGTCCTGTCTGGAGCTTTCTTCCGGATGTAAGGCTTTTTCTGTCTGTAAACGCATCCGATATTCCCCGTTCGGATGGTACTACCAGATCAAGAAGTCCCATTTTACGGACTCTTCTGATGATCGGAATAGGATTTTCCACGCTTTCATCAACACCGCCGGTAAAATCATCCCCATTTCCTGCATCCGAAAAATCTCCCTGGTTTTTTTGTTGTTCCTGTTCTTTTTTTGCTTCTTCGCTCTTCTGCGCGGCGTCCGTAATAGCAGAATCATAGGAATCCAACGTTCCTTTATTTTCTGCCTGTTCTCCTTTTTTCTCTGCGTCCTCTGTCTTCTTTTCCTGATCCTTCAGTTTTCCGAGAAGAGTCTGTACCCCCTGGCTTCCCAGAGTTTCACGCATATACTGAACAGCCTGCTGGTAAAAAATCTCGCCTTTTCCGTCGCTCAGAAGCTGATAACCATTGAATCCGCCCTGGAGAAGCTCCAGTTTCTGACTGTTCTGTTTCAATACAGGTTTCATATAAGTCTGAAAATCATCATATACAGAAGCCATATCCAGTTCTTCTTTTCCACCTGCATACAGTGCAAACAGCTCATAATCTTCCAAAAGCGTTCGGTCATACTGTCCAAATAAGGAATATAAGCCAATATCCATACTGTTAAGTATCTGTGTCCTGGCAGCTGCCATGCGTACAGATTCAATGCTGGCACACACAAGAGAAAGAACCAGGCTCAAGATCAGAGCCAGAAAGATCGTAATGCTGCCTTTTTTCACATTTCCTGCCAAGGGGTACCTCTCCTTTCCAAAACGGAAATATCAGCAGATATCACCGTTTTTTCTCATTTTCAGATCGTGTTGCTTTGTTTTGTGATTTTTGTAAGGATTTTTTTAACAAGTGCTGTAAGCTGTTCCTTAAAGATGATGACCAGACTGATCAGAACCACCAGAATCAGGATGATCTCCACAACACCCACCGCATCCTCTTCCATCGCAAATTCTTTTACATACTTCCACATATTTTCATTTGTCACCTCACATTTCCTTTCTCTGTTCTCCAGTCCTACCCTCCGTAAAAGGAAAGGCATGCCGGAAGCATGATCACCGCCATCACCACCAGGAGCATCAAGACCATCGGAAGAAGCAGTTTTGTTGCTGCTGTATCTCCCAGCACTCTTGCTTTTCTTTTTCGCTCCTCCCAGGCTTCCACGGATTCCTTTTCCAGCAGATCGGCCAGATACCTGCTTCCTTTCTGGAGGTTCTGGATCAGTAGTGTTGACAGAGTTTTATACTTTACCTGTCCGCACCGTTCTCCAAATCTCCGGTAAGCCTCTGCTTCGGAAATCCCACTGTCCATCTCATAACAGGCTACTCGGATTTCTTCGTAAGCCTCACGTTTTTTACCATCTTCTCTCTTTCCGTAATCCAGTGCTATTTTCTGGAACGCTTTTCTGGCAGTTAAGCCTGCCTGCACCAAAAGGGTAAATTTCATGATCAGTCCTGGATAATCCATCAGCATCTGTTCTCTTCTTTTTATCTGAGCATTCTGTGCTTCCCGTTTTTTTGCAATGACAGCTGCTGCCGCTGCTGCCAGACCAAGAGCTGAAAGCAGGTTTCCTGTTTTGTCTTTTGGCTGCTCCCATTCAAGATGTTTTCCATTCCATTCATCTGGAAGATAATAGTACTGTGGATCGTTTTTTTTCTGATTATATTGTACGATCATGTCCTGCAACTCTTTCTCGCGCTGCTGTTCTTCGCTAAGTTCTGTTTCCGGTTCTTCTTCGGATCCTTCTGTTTCTTTTTCCGGCACCTGCACATACAGGGAACCGGCTTCTTCTCCGTCTACAGATACTTTGAATTTCTCTTCATAAGCACCTGTCTCCTCTTTTTCCATACGGTATCCGGATGAATAAACCTTATCTCCGCCACTTTGAAATGTCAGGAGCATACCGATGATATTTCCGGTAAGCGCTATCCGTATAAACAGTTTCTTTTCTTCCGGATTTCCGGCTTCCGGAGGCAGCCGCCCCATTTTTCCTGCCAGAAACACCCCAAGGATCACCATAAATATCAAAATATGTATCCACATTATCCTCACCTACACTTCTATGTCTACAATCTTCACACCCAGCCAGTAAGACAAGCCATAGATCACCATGCAAACTGTCATGGCACAGATTCCGAAAGGATTCCCATAAAGTACATCCAAAAATCCCGGCGAAGTCAGTTTCAGATAGCAGATGATACCGGCCGGCATGATACTCATAACCATCTGTTCCGATTTCTTTGCGGCCAGCGTTGCCTCGATCTCTTTTTTTACCTCGATCTTATCACTAAGCATTCTGGCTACTTTCTGGATCACCTGCGTCATATCCCCGCCTGTTCTTTTTGCTGTATAAAATACTGCTGCGAAATTTTCAATATCTTCCACTCCGCTGCGTTTTCCCAGATCCAGGAACAGCTCTTCCACCGGAACACTCAGACGCAGCTGGCTTTCGATATACCGAAATTCATCCAGGATATCACTTCCCTTTTCATAAAGTCTCCCCAGATCCTTTACACTGGCACGCACCGCATTCTCCGCGGAATAGCCGGCCTGTACCGCCACATTCATGGCCGTCAGAGCATCCCGGAACTGGTAATTCAGCTCCCTCTGCTGCCGTGCAGTGCATTTTTTCCTCTGCATTTTCAGAAAAAGCACTGGTATTGGAAGCATAAACAGCAACACAGGAAGGCTCTGATAAAACAGATAGTCGGCTGCAGCGCATACGGCAGCTCCCTCCAGAAGATACTTTGCAGTCTCCTTCCCCGTAAAATGATACATCCTGTAATCTTTCCTCGTAGATCTCCATTTCTGATTCTTTCCTTTCCGCTCTTTCATAGTCTGATTCCTGCCCGTTTCATTTTTTCACAATGCAAAAGTTCTCCGGTTTTTACAAGTCCCTTTCCTTCTTCCCAGCGATACAGCGGCCTGGTCTGGATCTCTCCGTTTTCAAATCCACATACTTCTGTGATTTCCAGCAGCTTTCTGCTTTTATCCCGCATACGCCCGAGATGTACCAGAATGTCTACCCCGGAAGCGATCTGCCTTCGGATCGCTTCCAGGGGAAGATCGATCCCCATCAATGTCATCGTTTCAATTCTGGAAAGCATATCCTGACTGCTGTTTGCATGAAGTGTTGAAAGGCTTCCATCATGTCCCGTATTCATCGCCTTTATATGGACTCCCTATGTTCCCATCATGCAGAAATACAATATCTGTACTTAATATACACTGTATATAACGTTATTATCTTGCCATTCCACAGTTGCAAAA